>Ga0307987_1000408_pt1 | contig 25715 bp, 20 predicted proteins | sample EllFjometagen181_FD_203157 | JGI IMG/M metagenome (GOLD analysis project Ga0307987, IMG submission 203157) | Marine microbial communities from Ellis Fjord, Antarctic Ocean - #181 | ecosystem: Environmental > Aquatic > Marine > Unclassified | place: Southern Ocean | collected 2014-10-08 | reverse complement strand
GCCTCGGATAGGGGGGGAAGAATCTGTCTTCCCCCCAAAGAAAGCGGTGGCGTCATTTCCGCCGACACTGTCGGTGGAAATGGTCGGTGCCGGGCTTCACTCCACGATAACGAACTCCACCCGACGGTTCAGCTCCCGACCCTCAGCGCCGTCGTTGCTGGCCACCGGCTGGGACTCGCCCATGCCCACGGCTTCGAGCCGCTCGCGCTGCACGCCCAGCTCCACCAGGCGCTCCACCACCGCCTCCACCCGCTTCTGGGACAGGTTGAGGTTGTAGGTCTCGCTGCCCTGGCTGTCGGTGTGACCGCGCACCTCCACATGCAAGACATCGGGCCGCGACTTCAACACCACGCCCACCTGACGCACCAGGGCATCCGACTCGGGACGGATGCTCCAGCGATCATGGTCGAAGTAGATGTTGTCCAGCAGGACGATGGCGGACTGTTCTTCGCGCACGGTCTCGGGCTGCAGCTCCACCTCCACGATCACCACCGAGGTCTCATCGGGCTGGATGTCCAGGGAGCGCTGCTGCACGTCGAACTGGGGGGCGCTCACGAAGACCTCCCAGTGGCCGGGTGAGAGGTAGAACAGGCGATCGCCAGCGGTGACAGCCCCGCCGCCGTCCTGCTCACCCCCGGGCCCCTCGAAGCGCGCCGTGGCGGAGGTGATGGGGCCCTGATCGCTGCGGGTGATGACCTTGACGCGACCCGGGAGCCAGCGCAGCTCGAGGGCCAGATCGTTGCGCCCCGCTGCGAGCTGCACAGAAACGGGCTCCACGGGCTCGGTGAAGAAGTGTTCGGCGTCCAGCACCATGGTGGCGCCGGCCTGCAGCCCGGCAAGCCGCAGCTCGCCGTTGGCGTCGGTGACCCCCACCAGCTGTCCCTCGGATGCGAGGGAGACCTCGGGTACCGGCAGGCCCTCGTCGTCGGAGGCCACGATGCGCAGCCAGGTGTCCCGCCGGTCCTCGGGTTCGAGCACCACCTCGATGACCACCTCGGCCGTCTCGTCGGGACCGATGGACAGCTCCCGTTGCTCGGTCTCGAAGCTGAGGGCCGAGACCTGCACCCGCCAGTCACCGGGGGCCAGGAAGAAGCGCTGGCGGCCGTCGGTGACGGGACCGCCCGGGACGCGCGCCGGGCCCTCGAAGGCGGCCTCGGCGTTGGTGATGGGGCCGGCTTGGCTGCGGGTGACCACCACGACGCGGCCCGGCAACCAGCGGGGCTCGAGCTGTGCTGGGTTCTCACCCTCCACCAGGGTCAGGGCCTGTACATCCATGGGCTGGATGTGGAAGTGATCCGCCACCAGGGACAGCTCGCGCTCAGGCTCCAGGCCCTCGAGGCGCAGCAGGCCGGCGGTGTCGGTGCGCCCCAACAGCTGGGCGCCGTCGAGGATGTCCAGGTCGGGAAAGACCACACCTTCGCTGTCCCGGACCTGAACCTCGAGGGCCGCCAGTGCGTCGGGGCAGCCGTCGTCGTCCTTCCAACCATTGAGCACTTCCGCCCGCTGGGGGCAGTCGTCGTCGGCCCCGATGAAGCCGTCCAGATCCGGGTCCACCGGAGCCTTGCTGGCCAGGCCTACCCCAAAGAACACGCGCCAGTAGGCCGCCCCCACGCCCGGGGTGATGGCCGCCGACGAGCCGAGGGTGAGGTGTCCCCCCGCGGCGGTTCGGTAGCGCAGGGACAGGGCGGCCTCGCCAGGGGATTCGTTCCAGGCCAGGGTCCGCAGGTTGGGCTCGAAGTGCAGCTCACCCCGTAGGGACAGGGCGTCGGTGAGGCCAGCGCTGGCCCCCAGGCCCGAGATGAGGTGCGGGCCGCCCGAGAGGCCCAGCACGTCCAGATCCGGTTCCACGCCCACACCCAGGTTCGCCGTGACCGCCAGACGTCTGCCGGTGATGCCCACGGGGACGATGACACCGCCGCCCGTCCCCAGCCGCCCGAGATTCTTATCGGCCGCACCAGTGGGAAGATCCACGTAGGGCACCAAGGAAACGCCGGGGCCTCTTCCGGACGCATCGGGCAGCAACACGCCGCCCGCCACGGAGAGGCGCAGATCCCCGACGGCGAAGCCCAGGGGACCATCGGGACCCCAGGCCGACAGGTAGAGAGGGAACGCAGCGCCCAGGGCCAGGCGCGCATGGGGCGCATAGCCACCGGCGAGGTTCAGGGTGAACAGGTCATCCACCAGGGCCTGGGTGGAGCTCAGCTCACCGTCGGTGAAGTAGGACAGGACCAGGGGATCGCTGGCGTACTCGAAGAGGCCCTCGGCGCCGAAGGACCCGGCCTGCTGGCGCTCGGGACGCCAGGTGTAGAGCAGATCCGCAGCGTCGCCGTCGCCGGCCGCCACCACCACGCCGTGGCCGTCCAAGCCTTCCTGAGCCTGGGCGGTGAAGGCCCAGAGCATCAGCCACAGGGCCAGCAGAGTGCGGATCATCGGCGCCGACCGATGGCCAGGGGCAGCAGCGCCAGCAGCCAGGCCGCCGCGGGCGCGGCACCGCTGCTGCAGCGCATCCCACCGCTGACGGACTCGTCGCAGACGGCCACAGCGGAGTCCTCGTCGTCGCAGTCCGTGGGGTGGTCGTACCCATCCCCATCCTGGTCGTAGTCGTTGGCGCCATCACAGTCGCCATCCACGCCGTCGTACCAGGTCTCGTCGGCGCCGGGATAGGCCGCGGGGTCGTCGTCGTCGCAGTCCCCCGCGACATCCGTCGTACCCTCGGGCTGCTCACAGGCCTCGCTGCCTGCGTCGGTTCCCCAACCGTCTCCGTCGTCGTCCGTGTACCAGACCTCGGTGGCGAGCCCCTCGTCGGTCTGGCCATCGCAGTCGTCGTCCAGCGCGTTGCAGATCTCCTGGGCCTCGGGATGGACCTCGCTGGCGTCATCGCGGCAGTCGCCGCCGACGCTGGAGCTGCCCTCGGCGTCACAGTTCGCTTCCCCGGATTCGTCCACCTCGACCAGCAGGGTCTCATCGCTGCCGAAGCCGTCACCGTCGTCGTCCACCCAGCACTCCGCGAGCCCGTCGCAGTCCTCGTCCAGCCCGCTGCCCACCTGCTCGATCAGGCCCGGGTTGCGGTCCGCACGAGCGTCGTCGCAGTCACCCCCCAAGGGGCTGAACCAGGGGTCCTCCCACTCGCAGGCGGTGGTGCTCTCGTATCCGCCGTAGCCGTCCTGATCGGCGTCGTAGTACAAGGTCTCATACACACCGTCCGTGCCGCTGCAGTCCTCGTCGACCTCGTTCTCGCAGATCTCGTTGGCGCCCGGGTTGACCGCCCTGTTGCCATCGTCGCAGTCGCCGCCCACCGCCGCGCCCAGCTCACCATTGTCACAGCTGAACCCGTCCGCGCCCCACTCCCACTCGCTGTAGACCCCGTCCTGGCCATAGCCGTCGTAATCCTCGTCGATGTAGCAGCTGGCCAGACCGTCGCAGTCGTCGTCCAGGTCATTGCCGGGCACCTCGCTGGCGCCGGGGTTGACGAGGGGATCGCTGTCGTCACAGTCCTCTCGTTCGTCGTAGCCGTCCCCATCGGCGTCCACGGCGAGGGCGGGGGCAGCGAACAGCAGCAGGGCGAGGACGAGGTTCATGACGGCTCCGGATCAGAGCCCTGCGGCGGCGCGCAGGGGCTCGAGGTAGCGCGGACTGACGGTGACCTCGCCCGCCGGGGTGGTGGCGACGCCCTCCCCCAGCAGGCTGACGTGCTCAGCGTTCACCAGGAAGTCCCGATGTACGCGCAACACTGCGGGATCCGTGATGTCCCGGTCCAGGTCGGTGATGGTCTGCTCGCAGAGGTACGACCCGGTGGTGGTAGCCACCCGGGTGTCGTCCCCATCCCGGGAGGCGTATATGAGCTCGGACACCCGCAGCGTGCGAGGGGTGCCATTGACCGTGATCCGCAGCTCACCGGGCGCCAGAGCGACGGCGGCCGGAGCACCCTCCGGTTCGACATGGGCCACAGGCGTGGGCTCTTCGACGATGGTCGAGGTCGAAGGCGCTGGCCGGTCACCAACGCTGGGGGCCGGGGGTTGAACCGCAGGCTCGGAGGCCCGCTCTGTGGAAGGTTCCGTGGCTTCGGGCCCGGGGGCCTCGGCCAGCACGGTGGGCTCCACCACCACGGGTTCGGTGGGGTCCAGGGACGGGGTCTCGACCACCGGGGAGCCCGGAGACGCATCGAGCTGAACCACGAAGCGCAGGGCGAACAGGCCACCACCCACCACCAGCACCATGGTCAGCACCCCCAACGCCACCACCCAGGGGATGACGCTCCTGCTGGCGCCGCGACCCTCGAGCAGGTCCACGAAGAGTTCCCAGTCATCCAGGCGGGTGGCGGGATCGGGGTCTGTGGACCGGCGCACCAGCTCCCGCAGGTGGGGGGGATGGCCCGGCCCGGGATCGAAGGCCTTGGCCTCGAGCTTGGACGCCATGACCTTGGCGAAGCGCTGGCGTTCCGACAGCCCCTCGGGCAGGTCCAGGGCCGCACGACCGGTCAGGGCCTCGCAGAGGATGGTACCAAGGGCATAGATGTCGCTGAGATGAGGATCGGGGGCCACCGTCGCGCTGATGAGCTCGGGGGGCATGTAGGCGATGGTGCCCGGAACCTGGTTCTCGGTGGTCAGCCGGGTGCGGTCCTGCTGAAAGGCGATGCCGAAGTCCACCAGCCGGGGACCATCGGCGGTGAGCACGATGTTGGCGGGCTTGACGTCCCGGTGGAAGATGCCGCTGGCGTGGGCATGCTGCAGGGCACGGGCCAGCAACGTAAAGGCGGGCACCACCTGTTCCAGAGGCATGGCGCCCTGGAGCAGGCGCTGTTCGAGGTTGTCCCCCTCGAGGTGATCCATGGCCAGCCACAGCAGGCCGCGTTCGCTGTCTTCACCCCAGCTCAGCAGCGCAACGATACCCGGGTGCTCAATGGCTGAGAGCGCCTCCACCTCGCGCATGAAGCGCAGGCGCCCCTCGGGGCTGAGCATGGCGTTGACCTTGACCGCCGCATGGATCTGTCCGCCCAGGGCGTCCCGGCACTGGTACACGCTACCCATGCCGCCCGCGCCGATGGGGCGCAGGATCTCCCAGCTGCTGATGCGGTCACCGGGCTGGAGCATGTTCGAAACGCTCCCTTTCGCCAGGAGTGCACGGGGAGACCTTGCCCACTCGAGCACAGGGGGGAAGCGACATGGAGACAGGCTGTGAGACCCGCCACGGGCGGGAGGGGATCTCGACCCGCCCGGCGGATAGGAGAGACCTACGCCATGCCCAGCCTCATCGCCACCATCACCCAGTTCATCGTGCTCCACGCCGTCGGCAGCGGGGTGGTGGACAGCATCGCGACCGCCGACACGCCCGCGGCTCAGCAGCTGGCGCTGCAGCGCTCCCGTCGCGCCGATCACCAGGAGCCCCCGCCGTCGGTGGCCAAAGACTGGAGCGTCGAGACCCTCGACGTGGGCGCCCCTCTGCATCTGCTGCGGGACGACCACCCCAGCGTGATGCTCTACCTGCACGGTGGAGCCTACGTGACCGGCCCCAACACCCAGCAGTGGCGCATGGCCGCGATGCTGGCGCAGGATGCAGGCGTCGATCTCGCCGTGCTGTCCTACGGGCTGGCCCCCGAAGCGCAGGTGGACGCGGCCATCGCTGCCACCACCGCCAGCCTGGATGCCCTGGCCGAGCGCTACGACACCGTCACCCTCTTCGGGGACTCCGCCGGCGGCGGCTTGGCCGTGGCATCCATGCAGGCCCAGCGGGATCGCGGTGGCCCCCTGCCCGCCCTCGCGGTGCTGTTCAGCCCCTGGGTCGATGCTGTCCTGGACGCTCCTGAGCTGGCCGAGGCCGAGCAGCGGGACATCCTGCTGTCCATCGAAGGCCTGCGGGGCTGCGCCCGGTTGTTCGGCGGGGACCTCCCCCTGGACGACCCCCGCCTGTCCCCCCTGCGCGCTCCCCTCCACGGTCTACCCACAGTGCTCATCCACGTGGGGACCGACGAACTGCTCCTCCAGGACATCCGTCATTTCCAGGCCGAGCTCCAGGCCGCGGGCGTGCCCAGCGAGCTGCACGAGCACGAGGGCATGCAGCACGACTTCTTCCTCTTCCCCTGCCCGGAGTCCAGCCGGGTGATGGCGAGCATGGCCGCGAAGCTGCGACAGGCGGCGGCCCTCAGCGAGGACTGATCGCGGGGACCCATACCCACAGAGACCACTGAACCAGGAAGCCCAGGGTGCCCGGCGTGGTCAGCACCGCTCCGAAGCCGCCCCGCAGTCCCAGCGCTACGGGGCCGAGATCCCCGCCAACGCCCGCCTCGAGCAGCAGCGGCGCACGCAGCCGCCGCTCGGTCAACAGCTGAAGCTCCATGGGCATGGCCAGGCCGAGATCAAGCTCGAACCGCTCACCCCGCCGACCCAGCTGCACCGCGGGTGTGGCGCTGATGGCCAGCCCCGGGTTCACGGTGGGCACCAGCAAGCCCCCGGCGAGGAAGGCATCCAGCGCCCAGGGTCCAGAGCCCAGGGGTAGCCGCCGGCGGGTGCCCACCGAAGCCGCCACCGCCGACGCCGGCAGCTTCCACTCCACCGCCAGGCCAAGCTGTGGCCCCATCCACCAGGCCGCGCTGACGTCAGGCCAGCCCGCCTGGAACACCAGGCCACGCTCGGGAGCCCCGTGACGCAGGGTCACGGGGTCGGCCACCGCCGTGCGGGGAGCGAGGCACAAGGCGACGCCCAACAGGGTCAGGGCGAGGGCGCGCATCACCATCGCTCCTCCACACCGGGGAAGCCCCCGGCCTCGAGCCGGTCGGCCGCGTCCGGGTCGTCCAGCAGGGTGGCATCCAGCCAGCTGTCCAGCACCCGCCAGGCGTCGGTGCGGGTGTCGTCCAGGGGTCGGGTGGAGGCGCCGTCCCGTTCCAGCTCGGACGGCGTAGCGTCGTCGGTCCAGTCGTAGTGGTTCATCCCGTCGATGACCCCACCCCAGCGGGGCTGTTCGAAGCGCTCCCACTCGGGGAAGAACTCCTCGGGATCCACCTGGTCCTCAGCGCCCGTCAGCAGCAACACCGGGGAGCCCGCCATGGACTCCACGTCGGTGCTCCCCGCGGCGTAGGAGGCCAGGATCGCCACCCCATCCACACGGGGATCGGCCACCCAGCCCATGGCGGCCACCACGCCGCCCAGGCTGTGGCCGGTGATAGCCACGGGACCGTCGGGGTCCAGGGCGCCAGCGAGGGGATCACCGGCCATCCCCACGCGCTCAAGGGCCTCATCCAGGGCGTAGGAGGCGTTGTCGGGCTCGAGGATGGCCAGCTTCAGGGCATGGCGCGGGGCCAGCACCACGTAGCCCCGGGACGCCATGTGCTCGGCCAGCCAGCGATAACGCTCGGCACTCACCAGCCCGCCCTGCACGCTCAGCACACAGGGGTATGGCGCCGCGCTGAGGTCCAAATCCCCGCTGTCGGTGGCGGGCCAGGTGGCCTCGAAGCGCACGCTGTCGCTCACCCGGGCCTGAGTGCGGTACGCCGCCCGGGCCACGCCGAAGGGGCCGCGCTGGCCGTCTTGGCCCGTGGCGTCAGCGTCAGGGTCGAGAATCAGCTCCACCACCGGCGGCTGGGTGCAGCCGCTGGCGAAGGAGAACAGGAGCGAAGTCAGCGCTGTGCGCATGGTGGAGGCTCTCATGGTGGTGCCCCCGCTACAGACTGGTGAAGCCGAAGCCCAGGGCCACCACCAGGGCCGCGAGGAAGCCGAAGATCATGAACCCCAGGGCCTTGGAGTAGCCCGGCGGCTGGAGCATGGAGCGTGCGTCCATGCGGCGGATCAAGGGGAAGAGCCGCCAGAAAAACGAAAGGATGGACAGGATGAGCGCACCCACGGCGATCACCTTCATGCGGTCGTCGCCAAAGATCAGCACAGAGCCCAGCAGCAGGATGAAGATCAGCTTGGTGCCCGCTACCCAAAAGGTCAGGTAGCGCACCAGATCGTGGACCTCGGGGTGCTCCTTGGAGGCTTCCCAGGCCCGAAACACGCCCACGGCATTGAACATGGTGGAGCCGGGGGAGAAGTACAGCGCCGCCACGTTGGCGATCTCGAGCAGCAGGAAGACGGCTGTGATGGCGATCAGCACGGTCATGGTGGGGGGTGGCTCCTCGTGGGCAGGCTGAGCTGATGTTGGCCGGTTGTGAGCAGGGGTTTATCCGCCCTGAGCCGGGGTCGGAGCCCTGATCGATCGTTGGTGCGGAACCCGTGACGCTCGTCGCCTGATCACCGTATGATGGCCGTCGACGATGGAGGTCCGCGTGAACTCACTGGCAGTCTTGCTCTTGGCCTCCAGCGCGCTGGCCTTCGAGCTCCCCGTCGCCATGCACGTGCAGCGACCTGTGCCTTGGGAGCACCACGTCGAGATCGACGCCGATGGAACCCTTCGGCTCGACGGCACCACCGCCCAGCAACCGCCGGCCATGGTCGAGCTGCACTTGGCTGCGGACACCGATGCGCGCTGGGGTCGTGTGTGGGAGGTCCTGTACCAGGCTGCCCCGCGGGACGACGTCCTCCGAGTCCACGCTCAGACCGTAGACGGAGTGGGCGCAGAGGGAGAGCTGCCCCTCACCGTCGTGGACATGCCGCCTTCGCCGGCGCCGCCGCCTCCCCCACCGGGCGCTACAGTGGCAGACGCACCACCGGCCGGAGCGCTCACACCGCGCCAGCAGGCCACCCTGGCGCTGCTAGGGGGCAGCTCGGATTCCACCGGCTACCACGACGCGCTGTTCGTGGCCGTGTACCTCGATGGCGGCCTCGCCCTGAACAGCAGGGCCTTCGCCACTGGTGAGGCGTTGGAGGCCGCGGTGGGGCAACGCTTGCGAGTGTTGACTTCCAACAACGTCATCCTCGAGGCCCACCCGGGGGTCGACTGGGGCCGCGTGGTGGCCGTGGCCGATGGGATGTGTGGACTGGGGGCTCGGGTGTTGTTGGTCGAGACCGAACCCGAAGGGCCCCGGCCGCCCCGTCTCTGAAAGCGGCGTTCTTGGGGCTCGGAAGCGGGCGCAAGATCACGGTGGGGCCGTCGCTGTGCTGCTCCTGGCAGGATGCACCAGCCAGCCCGTCGAGCCCACCACCCCCGCCCCCACGCCACCTGCGATCATTCCAGCGCCCACACCGGAGGGCGAGCCTCCTCCCGTCCCAGATCTCCCCGCGCCCACGGCACCCAGCTGAGCACCCGGCGTGGCCTTCGGCGACAGCTTCGAGCTCTTCGAGGACTGGATCTCCCAGACAGGGATAGACGCTATGCAGGCCCGCAATCTCGGCGTCTGGATCGCCGCCGCGGGTGAACCGGCGCTTCGCTGGACCTGCAGGACCAGCCGTGTCGGCGCCCGCAGTGAGCCCGTACGGGGGCTGAGCTCCGGTCGCCCCCGGAGCGTGGTGGCGCTGACACCGGCGCCGTCCTTTCCCCAAGGTACGGCCACCTGCTTCGCCCTCACACCCAGCTGCAACGGCGACCAGGGCTTCCCCACAGCCTGGTCCTGGAGCCAGGAGACCACGACCATCGCGGATTTGCCCGATGCCAACGGAGATGGGAACCCCGAGTCGGCCACGGACGCTACCCGGGCAAGCCGTGGTGGCGCTGGTATAGTCCCGATCTCCACAGGAGCCATCGATGCGTGGACCCACCACCGTGCTCGTGGTCGACGACGAGCCCGCCATCCGCGAGAGCCTGGCCTATGCCCTGGGGCGGGACGGCTTCGGGGTGCTCGAGGCGGGCTCCCTGCGCGAAGCGCGAGACCAGGTGGAACGCGCCGATCTCGTGGTGCTCGACCTGATGCTGCCCGACGGCAACGGCATCGAGCTGCTCACCTGGCTCAGGGCCCAATCGAGGCTGCCCGTGATCATCCTGTCCAGCCGGGGCGATGAGACCGACCGGGTGGTGGGCCTCGAGCTTGGGGCCGACGACTACGTGGTCAAGCCCTTCTCGCCCCGCGAGGTGGTGGCCCGGGTGCGCGCCGTGCTGCGCAGGACCGTGCCAGCGGCCGCCACGCCCGCCACACCCAGCCCCGAGCCCGAGCCGACGGGCCTGCGGGTGGACCCGGATCGCCGCCAAGCCTGGCGGGGCTCGCACGAGCTGGATCTCACCAAGCTGCAGTTCGATCTGCTGGCCACGCTGCTGGCCACGTCGGGCCGGGTACACACCCGCGAGGCCCTGCTGGACGGGGTCTGGGGCGACACCTACGTCTCCGATCGCACCGTGGATGTCCACATCAAGGATCTCCGCCGCAAGATCGCCGAGGCCGGGGGTGATCCCGGCGTCATCGAGACCGTGCGAGGGGTCGGCTACCGGCTGCGCGAGGCCCCGTGAACCTCATCATCACCCTGCTGGACAACGCGGCGTTCATCGTCGGGTTGATCACCGTCGTGGGCCTGGTGGTCACCATCGAGCGCACCGTCCAGGGCGTGCGCCACGGCTTCTCCATCCGCAACCAGCTGGTGCTGACCCTGGCGGGGGCCACCTTCGGCATCAGCGCGCTGCTGGCCGGGGCGTTGATGGTGGGGGAGACCGATGGCGCACCACTGATGGCCCTGATGCCCCAGGTGGCCTTCGTGGTGCTGGCTCTGACCGGGGCCGCGGCCCTGGCCGCCATCCTGCTGTCCCGCACCCTGGCCCGCCCCATCGAGCGGCTCACCCGGGCGTCCCTGCGCATCGCCGCGGGCGAGCGCCAGGCCGCCCTGCCCCTGCCCCGGGGCAAGGAGGTCCGGGAGCTCACCCGGGCCTTCGAGTCCATGCGTCGGGAACTCGAACAGCGCGACGCCATGGAGGGCCTCGCATCCGACCTGTGGCACGAGCTCAAGAACCCCGTGGCCGCCATCCGCGCCTCGGCCGAGGTCCTCGAAGACGCCATCGGTGACGACCCGGACGCCGCCCGGCGCTTCTCCCGCCGCATCCTCGAAGCCTCGGACCGCCTGGACGCCCTGACCCGCGACCTGCTGGACCTCACCCGCCTCGAGGCCAAAGGACTGACGGAGCCAGAGGCGGCGGTGGACCTGTGCGTGATCGTACGCCAGGCCCTCGAGGTCCTGGGGCCCGTAGCCCAGGCGGCCGATGTTGCGCTGGTCCCCAGCCTGCCTCCCGGAGCGGAGACCCGGGGCGACGCCCGCTGGCTGGGCACCGCGGTGGAGAACCTCATCCGCAACGCTGTGATCTTCTCGCCCCGAGGTGCCGGGGTTCGCATCGAGGTGCAAGCCACGCCGACCACCTGGGAGCTCCGGGTGACGGACCGGGGCCCCGGGGTGGAGCCCGCCATCCGCTCCCGCCTGTTCGAGCGCTTCGTGGGCTCCCGCCACGGCGAGGGCGGCACCGGCCTGGGCCTGGCCATCGTCCGTGCCGTGGCCGAGACCCATGGGGGCGAGGCTGTGTTGGTGCAGAGCACCGAAGCTGGCAGCACCTTCGCGTTGAGGGTGCCCCGCTGACCCCGGCGCGGGTCAGGGCGCGTCGAAGCCTGCCGCGAAGATCTGGCCCACGTCGTTGCCGTCCATGTCGTCGGCCCACAGGACCACGGTGGTGCCGTCGTCCAGCAGGCCCACCGCGGGGCGGTACTGCTGGCCGGCGCTCTGGGCGTTGATAGTCTGGGCCGCCCGCCAGTCCGTGCCGCTGGCCTGCCAGGTGGCGGCCTTGACTTGGTACATGCCGTTGTCGTCACCGTCGTCCTGCCATGCGATGGCCACCGCGCCACTGGATGCCGCGGACACGGCCGGGGCCAGGTGCTGCCCACCGCTGGCCACGGTCCACTCCCGCTGGGCCACGCCGCTGGCGTCGAAGCTGCGGGCCATGACCTGGTAGTCGCCGTCGCGCTCCTGATCGTCCTCCCAGGCCACGGTGAAGGCGCCCGTGCTGTCCATCCCCAGCGCGGGGTTCTCCTGCTGACCGCTGGACTCGCTGTTGACGGTGATGCGGTCGAAGCGCGAGGCCCCCGAGGCGTCGAAGCCCCGGGCGTGGATCTGGTAGATACCGTTGCCGTCACCATCGTCCTGCCAGGCCACCACGAAGGCGCCGCTGGCGTCCACCCCGACCACGGGGTCGATGCGCTCCCCCTCGTCGTCGTCGTGCACGCTGATGTCGGCGAAGCTCTCCGAGCCGTCCACGGCGAAGCCCCGCGCCATGATCTGGAAGGCGCCGTCGCGGTCCTGGTCGTCCTCCCAGGCGATGACGAAGCTGCCGTCTGAGGCCACCGCCACCGCGGGGTCCCGCTGCTGGCCGGTGGAGACGCTGTTGACAGTGAACTCCGGCAGCCGCTCGCTGCCGTCGGCGGCGAAGCCCCGGGCGTGGATCTGGTAGGTGCCGTTACCGTCCGTGTCATCGGCCCAGGCCACCACGAAGTCGCCGCTGGCGCCCACGGCCACGGCCGGTTCGCGCTGGTCCCCGGAGGTATCGCCGTGCACGGCCAGGTCCGCGTAGGCCTCGCAGCCGCAGGCCTCGAAGCCACGAACGAGCACGTCCAGGTTGCCGCTGCCGTCGGCGCTGGAGGCGTCGTCCTCCCAGACCGTGACGAAGGACCCGTCCGTGCCCAGGGCCACTTCGGGCTGATCCTGGTCACCGCTGGCGTCGGAGTTGACGGTGCGATCGTGGAAGGCCCGCGAACCCAGGTCGTCGTAGGCGTAGGTCACCGGCACCGACAGGTCCAGCGCGAAGCTGGTGGTGTGGTCGCTGCCCAGCGGGTCCTGGTCGTACCAGTCGCCGCCGTCAGCGTTGGGATCGCTGGGATCGAACAGCTCGCTGCAGAACAGCACCGGCTCACCGTCGGGGAACAGCTCGGTGTTGCCGTCCTCCACCGTGAGGGTCTCCGAGCTCACCAGGCTCGCGCTGGGATCGATGTGCAGCAGCCGCAGCCAGCCGTTGCCGGTGTAGCTGCCGGCGCGACAGTGATCGTTGCAGTCCTCGGGGCCGACCTCGTCGCAGGCCCCCTCGAACTGGTAGTCCACCAGCAGTTCGTGGACGGTGTTGCCGCCGTTGGCCGTGCTGGCCCGGTACTCGGCGTCACCCACGTGACCAGCGGCCACCATGACGATGTTGCTGTGACGGGACAGCAGCTCGTCCCAGACGGCCTGGGGGGTGTGGCCCGCGGCGGTGTAGTCCGGGTTGGGGCAGCCGCCGCTGTAGCCGCCGCCATGGGTCTGATGGCAGTGGGTGGCCACGATGACGCGGTGCTCGGGGTGGGCCTCGATGACGTCGTCGGCCCAGCACAGCACGTCCTTGCGGGGGGCGTACTCGAGGGAGAGCACCAGGAACTTCAGGGAGCCCCGCTCGAAGAGGGTGTAGTTGTTGGTGTTGCTGCTGCTGTAGGCACCGCCGTACCAGGCTTGGCCCTCGAAGCGACCGCTTCCGAAGTAGTCGCCGAAGTGGCTGTCACCCCGGCCGAAGTCCCCATCGTCCAGGTAGTCGTGGTTTCCAGGCAGCACGCTGTAGGGCACGCCGGCATCGTCGAGCATCGCGTGGGCCTGGCTGGCGATCACCCACTCCTCGATCTCGTTGTGGTTGGTGATGTCCCCCAGGTGCACCGTGAAGGCGATGGCTTGGGCAGCGGCGTTGTCGATGATCCACTGGGCCTGCAGGTAGTAGGTGTTGTCGGTGTCGTTGGACTGCTTGTCGGTGTAGTACTGGGTGTCGGGCAGCAGCACGATGGAGAAGGGATCGGGCAGGTCTTCCACGGGCTCCACGCAGCTCACCTTCACCGGCTCGCAGACCAGGCCGTCAGCGCAGGGCGCCGTAGCGGACCACTCGGTGCAGCTGTCGGTTCCGTCGTGCTCGCCACAGCTGCGGATGCCGTCGCCATCGCATTCCTCGGCGCCCACCGGAGCGCACTCGTCCTCGCAGGCCGCGGGGCCGGTGTCGTCGTGGGTCTGGCCGTCGGTGTCGTCGGTGGGCTGGGTCTCCGTGTCATCCTTGGGGGGACCGGGGTCCTCGACTGGACAGCCCGTGGCGAGCAGCCCGAGCAAGATGAGCGTGGATTGGCGCATGGCCCTACTCCACCTCGTAGGCCCCGATGTCCCAGGCATCGCCCAGGGGTCGCTCGGTTCCCTCGAGGTCGGCGGAGACCCCGTAGGCGCTGGCGTCGACACCCGAGTCGATCAGAGGTGAGCCGCTGGCCGGGCGGCCGTCGGCGTCCAGCAGTGCGTCGGCGGAGAGGTTGCCGTCCGCCCCCGTGGCGTCGTCGTAGCCTTCGTAGTCGGCGTCTTCATTGCCCCACAGCAGGTTGTGCCGGAAGACCTCGATGGACTGCAGGCCGCTGACGTAGAAACCGCGGCGACCGTTGTCGGCCACAACGTTGTTCACGATCTCGGTCGTGGGGCCGGTGTCGCCGTCGTAGTACTCCGGGCTGCACTTGGACTGGATGCCGTCCCGGGTATTGCCGACGACGGTGTTGCCCACGATGGCCCCCGCGTCGTCGTAGGAGATGACGACACCATCGGGCTCGTTGCCAGCGATGAGGTTGGCCGCCAGGACGGTCGCCGAGTCAAGAGTCCGCACGCCCCCAGCGGAACTCTCGGCGTAGTTGCCCTCGATGCGGTTGCCCACGATCAGTGGCGCGCCGTAGCTGACCATGATGCCCCCGCCGACCCCACCGTCGGCCTCGGCCCGGTTGCCGGTGATGGTGTTGCCCTGCAGGGTGCCGGTGCACTCGTAGAGGTACAACCCGGCGCCACTGTAGGAGGACCGCTGGGTGACCGTGTTGTCCCGCACGGTGTTGCCCGTGAAGCTGCCATCGTAGCCGAGAAGCACCACCCCGCCACCGCGGCCCGTGGTGGTGTTGCCCTCGATGACGTTGTCGTGGATGCCGGGGCTCGCGTCCTGCACGTACAGGCCGCCGCCATGGCGCAGGTCCTCGTCCAGGGAGTCCCCGTTGCCCAGGGTGCCTTGGCCGCCACGCAGCGTGAAGCCGCGCAGGACCGTATCCGGGCCCTGCGCGCCGGCGATGGTGACCACGGAGCCGGCCTCGGGGGCCTCGATGATGGTCTCGGTGGCTCCAGCCTGGCTCTCGAGCACCAGCTCCTTCTCGCCGAAGTCCACCAGCTCGGCGTAGGTGCCGGCGGCCACGAGCACCTGGTCACAGCCGCCGACCAGCACGTCGATGCCGCCGCCGATGGTGCGCACCGGAGCCTCGACGGAGCCGTCGCCACCCTCGTCCGCGGCGCCGTCAACGTACACGGGGCAGGGGCCCTCGATGTCGGTGTCGGTGTCGGTATCGGTGTCGGTGTCGGTGTCGGCGTCGGTGTCGGTGTCGGTGTCGGCGTCGGTGTCGGTGTCGGTGTCGGTGTCGACGTCGCTCTCTCCGCCGGTGTCGTCGATAGCGACGGGCGTGGGATCGCAAGCCAGAGCGAACAGGATGATGAGCGAGAGCGCGCGCATTCCCCCTCCGAGGGTTCGAGTGATGGTGTGCAAAGCATACCTCAGCGGCGGATTCCCACGCACGCTTCACACTCTCATCCCACCCCCTTCATCTCGCCTTCACGAAGCCCGGGCAGGCTGTTCCTCGTGGCCCCCACGCACAGCGATGCGGCTGGCGGGTGGGCCCCGAGGAACACCCCAGATGGACCAAGCCCCCATCCTACGCCTGCTCATCGACGCCATCGACCGGCCGGCCAATGCCGCCTTGGCCCTCGGCGCCCGAGGCCTGTTTCCCACCTTCGCCGAGGCCAGCCTGGGGCTGTTCGGCGTGGCGGCCGCCACCGTGGCCACCCAGCTGCTGCTGACAGGAAGCCTGCAGGGCCGGGTGGATGGCCTGGCGGCCTTCCTCGAGATCACCGTGCTGCTGGTACCGCTGACCCTGATGGCAGCCTTTCTGCAGGTGGGTGTGCCCCTGCGAGCGCTGCTGGGCGCTGTGGCCGTGGGACTGCTCCAGGCCGGCCTGGTGGCGCTGACCCTCCTGCCCCTGGTGGCGTTTACGGCCGTGGTCTCGGATCTCGAGGCGGTGCGCAGCTCCTTCCCCATCGCCCACGCCGCTGTGGTGGGCCTGGCGGTACCCGGCATCGCCCTGATGACCCTGCTCGAGCGCAGCACGAGCATCGTGCGCAGCATCGACGGCACCCCCTTGGTGGCCCGCGCCACCCGCTTCGTGTCCTACGCCCTGGCCGTCGCCTTCCTGGCGCGCGCCTGGCAGCTGGTCTGAGCCGGGAGTCCCCATGTCTACCGCCAACCCCACCGTGCCCTACCGCAGCGAACACCTCTCTCCCTTCCTGTCCTGGAACGACGAAGACCGACACCTGCCCAGCCCGAAGCACAACACCGACGACGCCTTGTTGGTGCAGCTCCTACAAGATCCTTCCGCCGTCGTGGACCGCATCCTGGACCCGGCCCGGGCCCAAGCCACCGTGCTGGGTTCGGTGGGAATCATCGCCGGCGCCAGCGCCTTGGCGTCACTGATCATGCTGTCGGCCTGGCACGACCCGCACCGGATGGCGGCCCTCAACGCCTTCATGGTGGCCGCCGGGCTGCTGGGGGCGCTGGCCGCCAGCATCGCCCCCATCTGGGGCCTGGGGGTGCTGCGCACCGTACGGATGCCCCTGCCTCAGCTGGTGGCCCTCCTGACGAGCTCGGTGGCGGCAGCGGCACTCCTGCTCGTGGCCCTGTCTGCGGCGCCGGCCGTGTTGTGGCGGCTGGACCCCGACTGGGCCGGCCCCCTGGCTCTGGTGGGGGCGTTCGGAGTAGCCGCCATCGGCTGCGCCCTGCGCTTCCGCACCCAGCTACTGCTGGTGGCCCAGCGTGCCAGTAGCGACGCCACGAACACCCCACCCGCCCACGCCGACCGCGCTCGAATCGAGCTGTTCGCCCGCAACGCCATGCTGGTGCTGGCCTTCACCAACACCCTGGCCGGCTGGGCCTGGCTGGCCCTGGGCTAGGGGGAGGACGCTGTGACCGCCTTCATCGTCCTCGCCATCTACCTGGCCATCGGCGGCGGCACGGCCGCCCTGATCCTGCGCGGCGACCACCCCGGTAGCGCCACCGAGCGGGCCCGCGCCGCCGCCTTCGGCCTGCTGCTGTGGCCCTACACCCTGCCCTTCGTGCTCCAGGGCCCGACGATCCCCGACGACCCTCGCTCCGACACCACCGGCAGCGGTCGATCCGCCGAGATCCACGGGCGAGAGCAGCGCCTCGAACAGACCCTTCAGCGCGCAAAGGGCGCAGCCGACATCGATCTCGAACGGGTGGCCGGCATGGCGGCGCGCCTGGGCCGCAGGCTGCGCAGCCTGGATGCGCGAGCGGTGGAGCTGGAGCACGCAATCAGCGACGCCCATGCCAGCGTGCGGGGGCCCCTCGAGTCCCTGCGGGAGCGCAGCCAGGACGAGCTGGCCAGCGGCCTGCGCCTGATGGATGAGCTCACCGGCAAGCTCACCCTACTGGCCTTCGCGGACCTGGGCGGCTCGGCCACCCACAGCATCGAGCTGGAGGAGGTCCGCACCCTGCTGTCACGCCTCGAAGCCATGGCCAGCGCCACCCGCGAAGTGGCCGCCGTGCACCCCTGAACCTGGAGAACACCATGGTCTGCATCGAGATCGGAACCACCACCGGCTGGGCCCACACCCTGATGACCCAGCTCCTGACCAACCTGGAGGGTGTGATCCGCGGCAAGCGCGACACCCTCGAGCTGGTGATCCACAGCTGCGCAGCCGGGGGGCACGTGCTGCTCGAGGATGTGCCGGGCACCGGCAAGACCACCCTGGCCCGGGCCCTGGCGGCGTCCATGGGCGGGCGCTGCACCCGGGTGCAGTTCACCCCGGACTTGCTGCCCTCGGACATCACGGGGACCTCGGTCTTCGACCCACGGGACGCCAGCTTCCACTTCCGTCCCGGGCCCGTGTTCACCCACGTGCTCATCGCCGACGAGATCAACCGGGCCTCCCCACGCACCCAGAGCGCCCTGCTCGAAGCCCTCTCCGAAGGCCAGGTCACCAGCGACGGCCAGACCCGCCGGCTCGAGCGGCCCTTCCTCTGCATCGCCACCCAGAACCCGGTGGAGCTGCACGGCACCTTCCCCCTGCCCGAAGCATCCCTGGACCGCTTCGCCACCCGGATCTCCCTCGGCTACGCCAGCGAAGACCAGGAGCTGGCCATCCTGACCGATCAGCGCGCCGGTCACCCCCTGGACGCGCTGGAGCCCATCACCGACGCCGCGGGCATCGTGCGGCTGCACGCCGCGGTGGACGCCGTCCACATCGAGCAGACCGTAGCCCGCTACCTGCTGCGCCTGGTCCGACGCAGCCGCGAACACCCCTCGGTGCGCCTGGGGGTCTCCACCCGGGGCGCCCTGACCCTCAGCCGCCTGGCCCGCGCCCGCGCGCTCCACCGGGGCCGGGACTACGTCCTGCCGGATGATGTCCAAGCCCTGGCCGCGCCGGTGTTGGCCCATCGCCTGATGCTGGATGGTCGCAGCGGCGCCCGGGACCCGGTCGAGGTGGTCGCCGACATCGTCTCCAGCACCCCCCTTCCCCGCTAGGTCCACCATGTCGGTCACCGTCCGCAGCTCCCGCCGCATCGCCGCGATGTACCACGATCACCTGACCCCGCCGGGGCGAGCGCTGCTCTGGGCGCTGCTGGCCGCGGGCGCACTGCGCATGGGGGCCCTCTCGCCCCCCCTGTACATTGCCCTGGCTTCCCTGGCGGCGCTGCTGGCCGTGGCGGTGCTGGCGGGGCTGCCCTTCCGCCCCAAGGTCGAGGCCCAGCGCCGCATCTCCGACAACCCCACGGCGGGCAAACCCTGGTTCTACGAGGTGCGGGTCGACAACCGCTCGAGCCGCAGCGCCAGGGATCTGGTGGTCGAGGAGATCGGTCTGCCCGATGGCTTGGAGGCCGCGCCGCCAGCCGAGCCCTTGGCCGTGCTCACCGCCGGCTCCAGCACGGTGTTCTCCCTGGGGCTCACCGCCGCCCGTCGCGGCGTGTACGAGCTTCACGCGCTGCAGGCGGCCACCCTCTTTCCCACCGGCCTGGTCAAGCCCAGCCGCTACCTGCCATCCCCCCACCGCCTGGTGGTACACCCGCGCTTCGATCGCCGGACGGATCTGTCCCTACCCAGCGCCGGGCGCTGCGAGGACGGCGACCGCCGCACCCGCCCCAACGGCGCTGACTTCGCGGGCCTGCGGGACTGGCGCGACGGCGATCGACCCCGGGACGTGCACTGGGGAGCCTACGCCCGCAGCGGGCGGCTGGTGGTGCGCGAGACCGCTGACGACGGTCGCCCACGGGTGGCCCTGCTGCTGCACAGTGCGTCAGCTGAAAACGACCGGGAGCCCGGCTTCGAGGGCGCCGTGTCCACCGCCGCAGGCATCGCCGAGCTGCTGCTGCGTCAGGGCCACAGCCTGGAGCTGGTCCTGGCCAGCAACTCGGTACTGCGCCCTCCGAGCGGGGGGCCTCACAGGCTCACCGCGGTCCTGGACCTACTGGCGGTGGCCGAGGTTGGCCAGAGCCTCGACCGCGCAGGCGTCGAGGCCGAGGCGGGGGGCCTGACGGTGGCCATCCTGGTGCTGGCCCACGACGAGCCCGAGCCCGAGGACCTGCTGTGGAGCCTCGAAGCCCGCGGCGTGGCCACCCGCACCGTACGGGGGGCGGCCCCATGAGCACCGCGCGGCACCAACGGCGCTACCGGGTGGCCCGCACCACCCTGGTGCTGGCGGCCCTGCTCTTCCACGGCTGGTCCATGGGCCGGATGCCCCTCGCTGCACTGGGAGGCATCGCGTTGCTGCTGGGCATGGGCATGGGCTGGCGGCCCAAGCTGGGACGGGATGCCCTGGTCATCCTCACGGTCAGCGCCGCGTTCCTGGGAGCCAGTGACCTGTTGGCGGAGCCAACCCCCGACGGCGCCATCCCGTCGGTGTGGCTGTCCCCCCTCACCACCGTCCTCATCGCCCTGTCTGTGACCTTCACCCTGGCGCGCCGCACCACCCCTGCCTGGGCCACCGCCCTGGTGCTGGTGGTGCTGAGCTGCTGCGTGCCCCCCCGCAACCCCCTCACCATCGCCGGCCCGCTGACCGCCGTGGTGTCCCTCGGTTCCATCGCCGCCCTGGCCTGGCGTGGCCCCTGGCGGCGGGATCGCGCACTGGCCCTGGGGGCGGCCCTGGCCCTGACCGCAGCGGGGGCTGGGGGCATCACCATGGCCAACGCCTGGGCCGAGGGCATGCTCATGCCCCTACTCCAAGCCTGGGTGGTGCAGGGCAGCTTCGGTTCGGGCTCGAACATGCAGCCCGGGGTGTCGCTGTCGGCGCTGGCCCACGCCCCCTCATCGGGACGGGTGCTGTTCGAGCTGAACGGTCCAGCCCCCACCACCCTGCGCACCCAGGTGATGGACCGCTTCGACGGCGAGCACTGGACCTCGTCGAAGGCCATCACGCTGCCCCGCGCCACCGCGGTCCCGGCGGACGGCCCACGGCTCCCCCTCGAGCTGACCTTCTTCACCCGCGCACGAGGGGTCCTGCCCACCCCCGGTGGCCTGGCGGAGATCGAGGGCGAGCCCCCTACCTTCAACCAGGGCTGGCTGGTTCCACAGGGGGCCGGGCGAGGAGAGGTGGTACAGCTCGAGCGCACCCCCTTCGAGTCCCTCCCCACCGAGAGCGCCCCCCCCGACGACACGCTGGTCCAGCTGCCCCCGGAGCTGGCCCTCGCCCTCGAGCCCTGGGCCGAGGCCATCGCCGGTGACGCACGGGGTGCCCACGCCAAGGCCCGAGCCATGGAGCGCTACCTGATGGCCGAGCACACGTGGGCCGAGACCGCGGACCTCCGGGGAGAAGACCACCCCTTGGTGGTGCTGCTGCGGGACCAGCGCGACGCCACCTGCGGCTACTTCGCCTCGGCCATGGCCGCGATGCTCCGCACCCAGGGCATCCCCGCACGCCTCGCCGGCGGCTTCGCACCCACCGACACCAACCCCTGGACCGGGCGCACGGTGGTGCGCACGCGGGACGCCCACGCCTGGGTCGAGGTGTGGTTGCCCGAGCGTGGTGGCTGGGTGGCCTTCGACCCCACCCCCATCAGCGGTCGCGACGCGAGCACCCCGGTTCCAGGCCCCGTGACGGGCCTGCTCCGCGCCGGCAAAGACGGCCTGCACCGGCTGCTGGTGCGCCTGCAGGGGTACCCGGACGAGGTGCTCGCCGAGGCCCTGGCGTCCTGGCCCACCACCACCATCGCGGCCCTGGTGGCCCTGCTGTTCGGCTGGCGCTGGGCCCACCGGTTGTGGATCCACCGAGCACCACGGCGTGAGCGTGCCCTGCGGGACCGGCGGCTGTGGCCCCACTATCGCCGCTACCAGAGGCTGCTGTGCCGCGCCGGCGTGGGCCCCGACCCCGTACAGAGCGACGAGCAGACGCTGATCCGGATCGCCGAAGCCCTGGGCCCGACGGTAGGTGACACCGCCACGGCCTTCGTCAGGTCCTACCAGCAGGCCCGCTATGGTCGGGGGGATCCCCGGGCTCCGAAGGCAGCCCTGGCGCGTCTGCGCTCGGCGATGAAGGCCCGCACTGGCAGCTCGGGCCGCAGCCTCCTTCCTGGGGTGGGTCGCTGGACACCGCGGTTCCGTGCCCGGTGCGAAGGGGCCGCTCCCGAAACGCCACCAGGCCGATCCACAGTAAGGTCATGGCCGCGGCCACGATCACCAGAACCAGCAGGAGGTTGATCATCGGCTAGCCGAAGTCGTCGAACATGATGTTCTCGGGCTCGACCCCCAGGTCCGCCAACATGTCCTGCACCGACGCGACCATCAATGGGGGTCCACACAGGTAGTACTCGATGTCCTCGGGCGCGGGGTGCTTCGACAGGTAGCGCTCGAGCACCCCCAGATCCTGGGCCCGCTCACTGTCACCCGCCAGCACCGAGCGCAGCAGGAAGGTGGGTAGAAGATCGAAAGGGAAGACCCGCTCGTAGGCCCCGATAGGCACCATGGAGCGAAGGCTACCGTTCGTGGTGGTGGAGAAGCGCGTCGCGTCTCGACCCGTGAGCCAGGACAGGAACAGCCGGTGGTTCGAGTAAGCCCGGCGCCCGGGGAGCATCCACCCCAGGAAGCGACGGTGCGAGTCCTCGGGCAACACCGTGATCTGCTGGTGGAAGCGGCCGAGGTAGCCCACCGTGGAGCCCATGGCAGCGCGGCCGTGCAGCGCCGAGCCCGAGACTACGCGCTGGACTCCGTCCATCAACTCGCCCGCGACCAAGGTGTCCACGCTGGCGCCGAGCCGGGTGCAGAGCAGGCGCGGCCGCTGGATTCCCAGCCCCGTCAGAGCGACCACACGCGTCACTTCCAGCCGGCCGGTGCGCAGGAAGGCCCCTACCGCGACGAGATCCTGTGCACCGATGTGCCAGACCTGCCGCTGTCGGTCCACGGGATCGATGCGATGGATGTGGTAGCCCACCGTGCCCGCGGGATGCGGCCCACCGAACTCGTGGACGTGGACCCCCGCCGGCGCTTCTTCACCCAGCTTCGACCCCGGGGATCGACAGAGGTGTACCGGGCGGCCAGCCGCCAGCACCACCATGGCGCGCAGGCCGATGCGAAGATCCCCCTCCCTGCCCGCGACGGTCAGATCCAGATCCGGTGCCAGAGGCTGGCTGTCGGTGGCGGTGACGAAGATGGATCGGGGCGTCGCCTCCGGCCGGGGCGCACCGTCCCCGGGACGAGACCGCAGGGCGGTCCACAGGCCCGTCTCCAGCAGGGCGGCCCGGATCCCCTCTGCGCTCCAGCCCCCCGGGTCAGGGCCGGGGTAGGCGTTCCAGCTCCGCTCGGGCGGGCTTCCCTGGGGCTCGAATTCGGCGGGGTGCAGCCCGATGACCACCGACAGCAGCGCGCGACGATCACCGCGATGGATGGCCAGCACCGTGCCAGCACCCGGAGATGTGAAGTGCACCCCGGGGTTCTTGCGGTCCTCGAACAGCGCATCTCCACGCCAAACCGTGTCGCCCTCCGCCACCGCCAAGCGAGCCCGGACGCCCACGGCGTCGGCCGCCAGTACGCCGACCCGGGTGACCGCGGGACCCGGATCGACGCGCGGCACCGGCACGCCCGACAGCGGCAGCCTCAGGCCGCGGCGAGTCGAGTGGATCGTGGGGGGCGCGCGCATGAACTCCAGAGGACGCAGCGATCAGTGCAGCTGAACGCATCGGCGATGGCTCTCTACAAAATGGGTAGGGAGAAACGCCTCGATCCTCAATGGCTCGTCGTTGGTTCAGTGGGCCTACAGCACCCACTTCGAGCCTGGGCGTGAGCACACCTACGCGGCGACACCTCCACCCCGCGCCGTCGTCAGTGCACCTCGCCAGCCGTCCTGGTCCACCAACGCCATCGTTCGCCGTGGGGAGCGGGACCAGGGCGCCACCTGGCTGCAGAAGGGGCTCCAGGTGATGGATTTATGGAGATTTACGATATTTTGCATAATACGGACATGCGCAAACGCGTTCCGCGCACACACTGGCAGAGACACGGTCCACACGACACCGGCCTGCCCATCATGCCCATCACGCCCATCCGCCTGCCGTCCACAGAGCTCCGGCGCTCCATGCCCACTCTCTGCGGCTGCCTCCTGCTCTTCTTCGGGGGGGCCTGCGCGCCCGTCGGGACGGCTCCAGAAGAAGGCACTGGAGTCCTGTCACTCCAGGACGATGACAACGCCGCGCTGAGCGTATCTCTCGAGGTCCAGCAACAGACCATGGCCGCAGGCCAGGACATCCTGCTGGACTGGTCGAACCTGCGCACGGACATGTGGGGCAGAGACCTGGACCCCCTGGTCGACATCGAAAACCCGACGCTGCGACACTTCGGACGAGCAGACCTCAACGAGATCATCGACGGGCTCGTTGCCGAGAGCCTGCCCCAGTCCGCCGTCGCCCTGCAGGTCTCATGCACCGTCCAAGAAGCAGCATGCTTCCTCAGCGAGATGGCCTTCGATGACGATCACCCGATCGATGTCGTGGAGCTCTTCGAGGAAGGCGAAGGCACCTGGCTGCTCGAGCTGAGGCACGCCGGCAACGGTGAGTCAGTGGCGTACCAGGCGCTGGCCCCGAGCAACCTGGGAACCGATGAGGTCGCTTGGGTGACCGGGCACTCGAGCAGCGCGGCGGCCTGGGTGGAGCTGGCCCAACCCCTGACACTGCCCGCCGTGGCGATGGACGAGCTCGTGCTGACGTGGGACGAGATCACCATGGACAGCCGGGGCCACGATCTGGATCCGTGGCGCCTGGACCGGTTCACGCTCGCCCGCCTGGACCATGAAGACGTACAGAGCGGAGAAGCGACACTGCTGAACCTCGAGGCGATGACAGAAGAAGCTTGGCACGCCGACATCGAAGGCGTGAGTACGCTTCACCTCAGCTCGCTGGAGGACGCCGCCAACCAGCATCGGCTTCCAGACCTCAGCACGCCGGGTCTCTGGCTACTCACGCTGGAGTGCAGCACTTGCACCAACCCGCTGCCCGACGTCCTGATTCGACTGGAGCCGTGACCGCCCAATGACCAGGGGGAACGCCGAACGTATCGAGTTCGCTCGGCCCTGAGCCCAAGCACCACTGGCTGCGGTGCGAGCCTCCACCTCATCTGTTTCCCAGCGAGCCTCCGATGTCACGCCATTCTCGAGTTCCTCTGGTCGTGTCGCTGTCGCTGATCTCGCTTCTGGTCTGCTGCGAATCCAAGCAGGGGGGCCCCGGCACACCCTCCAGTACGCCCGGCATGGAGCCGGAGGGTGGCTGTCATCACCAGGACGGACTCTTCACGGTGGTCGAAGCGGAAGTGACCGACGTCCCAACCGTGATTCGAGTCCGCTGGGAAACCGGAGACGAGGCGGAAGTTCGTGTCATGTTCGAGGCGCCCGATGCCTCTGTGGGCCCCCTCGAGACCCCTGCCGGTGCTTCGGTCGACGACGCCCTGCTCCTTGGACTCCCGGCGGACGAGGTCGTGTCCTTCCGCCTCGTCGCCGAGCAGGAGGACGTGACCAGCTGCAGCGACATCTATCAGATACGCACGGGGCCTCTGCCGGCCGATCTACCTGCGCTGGACATCTCGAGCCCCGATCCCGATGCGGTGACCATGGACTTCGCCGTCGTGTCCGCCCAGCACGAAGCCGGGGTTCACGCCTTGATCTTGGATGCTCTGGGCCGCCCTGTCTGGGTGTTGCCTGTGGAGTGTGATGGGTTGCCGCACCGAACGCTCATCAGCCACGCTCGCGACGCCATCCTGCTGTCCTATTTCATCGAGCCTTCGGAGGGGGATGACGACCCGGGGGTCATTGGCATCATGCGGGTTCCGCTGGACGGGGGTCAGGAGACCATCCTCGAGGTGGAGTCGATGGGCGCCGATTTTGTGGAGCGTCCAGACGGGGGTCTGGCAGCGATTCGCGAGGCAAAACAACTGTTCGTGCACGATGGCGACGAATTTTGGGTCCACGGAGAACAGCTCGTGGAGCTCGAGTTCGACGGCAGTGTCCATGTCCTCTGGAGCACTTGGGATGCTCGCCCGCCCGACTTCGATAGTGGGAACTTCACGGACTACACCCATGCCAACAGCTTGAGCTATGACGCCGAGCGAGATCTCTACTACGTCAGCGCTCGATGGATAAACGCCATCTTCGCAGTGGAGCGGTCTACCGGCGCGACACGCTGGGAACTGTCGGAGGAATCAAGCGACCTGCTTATCCGGTTAACTCAGGGTGAGCGTGCGCCCTCTGCCCACGCCTCCTGGCGCATGTCGGGTTGGGGTGGGTCCAGCCGCCTTCCTCACCGGCCGCGTAGAGCGTGGCGTACTCGGGATG
>Ga0307987_1000407_pt1 | contig 25737 bp, 32 predicted proteins | sample EllFjometagen181_FD_203157 | JGI IMG/M metagenome (GOLD analysis project Ga0307987, IMG submission 203157) | Marine microbial communities from Ellis Fjord, Antarctic Ocean - #181 | ecosystem: Environmental > Aquatic > Marine > Unclassified | place: Southern Ocean | collected 2014-10-08 | reverse complement strand
AGTGCAAAAACTGAGGATAGTTGGTAGTTGTTTGGGATTATCCACAAATTATTTTCTCCTTCTGAGTAACATCATTCTCCGACAAAACTGTGTTTGCCAAGGCGATTGACTCTAATTTCATATCATTGCCGGCCAATAACTTTTTCATGGTCATATATCATTCTCCTTTTAAAGTGCGGGGGCTACTAACACAACGTTTTCACCCCCATTGTCGGCGGCTCGCCAAAACCGCCTACTCCCCGCTCTCTGTGTCACCAGTCAGAGTGGGGCATCTTTATAACGTGTCAATCCTCATCCTGGCGTCATCCAGTATTTCCAGAGTTTTAGCCTGTACTTGCAGCACCTCGTCCACCCAACTTTGTAGGCCTACAGAGGGTTCGTTCGACTCTGGAGGTTTATCAGTAGGAGTAGTTTGCTCACCTATCAGGTGGTATACTTTAACTCTTAACTCATTGCTAAGATCGAAAGCGTGTACTTTAATATCTCGAGCGGTGTTGATTATAAGGTCAAATCTTTGGTCTTGTGTTGCTTGTGTTGCTGGTGCTAATTCTTGTGCTACTTCTTGTCTTGCCAATAATTCTTTATTCATTGTGTTCTCCTCACGATTTAAAGAAATAGAAAGCCCCGTACTTGCCTCTAGGCTCAAACACTTTGGCCCAGTAAGGTGGGGATATATCATCCGAGTAAAAGAAGTCAGCGTCAAAGTAGATACCATCCATCCTCTCAGCTTGGACTTTAAATGCTGCATCTGCGGCCCTGATTAGAGATGCCACATCGTCTATAATCAGTTTGCCGTTCTTGAGTTTTTTGTACCAGGGGAACTGCCCCTTCTCAGCACAGACCTGCTTAACCGAGATCTCTCTCTTCAACGTTCGGGTCATCACTGAGTGCCCTATCAAGACCTGTACATCCAGTGGCTGGTTCCTGGCCTCGAAGTAAATGGCTATCATCAGCCAGATAAAGTTACTTGTCATGACTTTTCCTTTGTGTTGAGTATCTTTTTTACCATCTCGTCTATGGTGTTGACCCTGGTTCGGTGGCTGAATGAGGTCTCGCTGGTCTCTACCTGCCACAGTCTACAGGCCATCGGTGGTCTGACTGCTTCCGGGACAGTTGGTACATCGTAGATGCCACGGCGGTCCCAGCACCGGGTCGTTCCGTTGGCCATAATCATGTTGTCGATCCTGTGGTCTGCATAGACTCCGCCCATACTGTTACCCCTTTCGGTATCGTTTAGCAGTGAACCCCTCAGCATCGAGGAGCAGCCCCGGCGCCCACTCTATAGGCACACGTATCAAGGCATTAAGTTCTTCTACTACATCGTGGTCGTCTTCTACACATATCTCATCATGGACGTGGAGTATGATGCTGTGCCCTGCCTTGGCAGCTCTTATCATCCATACTCCTAGTATATCTCTAGCCAGTGCCTGGATAATATTTTCACAGACGTGACCAGGAGATGCAGAGATCCTTGTCCACTTGTGAGAGAACTTATCCCTGCCCATGAAGGTGAACTGAGGTATAGTCGTCTCTTTATCCCATGGTGGTGGTAGGTCCCTGATAGCTGGCTTGTGGTATGCTATCTGTCGCCCACTTGGTAGATGGATGAACAGGAACTCCCCTTTGGCATGAACGTACAAGCCGTGAGGCCCATCCATCTTACCGCCTGTTTGCGTTACGTGGAATACTGCAGACTTGCACCAGCTCCAGAACTCAGGTACTTCAGGGTACAATACTACCCGGAACAGGTTGACTGCAGTTTCTGCATCTTTCTTACCTATAGTGGTGCCCATACCTTCTGCATAGGCCATCAGCCCCTGAGCGGCAAGTCCGAAACCACACCCCAAAACTGGTGGTTTACTGAAGTTTCTCTGCTCCTTGGTGATAAGGTCGTATGGAGTGTTGTAGAATTTCGATGCAAATATCTTGTAGGTATCCTTACCAGTAGCAAAGGCACCGTTTATGCCTTTGCAGTCCGATACCCAGCCCAGTACACGGGACTCTATGGAGGAGAGGTCAGTTATATTAAGCATACTAAGTCTCCGAGGTTATGGTGCATCTGATGGCATCGCTCAAGGCGATCATCGGGGCACCATATAGGTTTTGAATGGCTTCGTGTCCACCAGCTACCATTACATCTGCCAAGGTGCCAGGGTCTTTGGTTACTGCTCCGCCACGGGCGAGGTTATGTAACTGTACTATCCTGCCTGCCCAGCGGTTGGTTCGTTGCGCTCCGGCGAATGAGAACATCCCTCGTACCCGGTCATCGTCACAGATACACTTGGCAAAAGCGTTGTACTTAGTGACCGAGGTCTTAGCCAGTTGCTGCTTATGCATCAGAACATCTCTCACCAGAGGGATAAGGTCATCTCTTTCCAGGGTCTCTGTTACGGTGTCCTTCTGCATGTTCTGCATGAACACCCACTGCCAATTGAGCCAAGGGAGCATCTGGCTGTTGCTGTTTGGATTAGCGAGGCCGGTTCTCTCTTGCAGGTAAGTCTTCAATCGAGCTTTTTCCTTGGTGCTGATCTTGATTGCGGCTTCTATGAGGTCACGGTCAAGGGGCACTCCTCTGTCATTTATCTCTTGGTCGAGGACATATAGCTCTTGTTCACTTTCAAGGTAAGGGTAGGCCTCCAGTGCTGTTGAGAGCGCATACTCCACCTCGGTATCTTGTATACAGTACTGTTTGTACTCTTCCCATTCTTCCGGGGCGTTCTTGTGATCCCAATGCTGTACTATCTGGTTCTTTGGTTGGGGTTTGGAGAACTTATTCATCAGCTTCTTGCCTCTGGGGTCTTTCTTCAGGTGTGGTAAGAACTGAGCCAGTACATCGTCCAGGCCACCAGAGAAGGACAGGCTATACGCTCTGACCATCGAGCATCTGAAGCGGGAGGTCGGCAGACCTATGTTCAGTGCGTACTTGAATACTAGCCTCTCGAAGTTCGCATTGAACGCATGGATAGTACATTCAGGGTTGTAGAGGGCGTTCCGTAGAACCCTTGGAGTACTGTCGAATACCGACTCCCTCTGTACCGCTGGAGGACTCGTCCCTCCAGCTATGTCCCATATCTGTGTAGGCCCATCGTCTATCTTCCAACTCAGCATAAGAGCCTTGGCGCTGGGGTGCATGGCGTACCGATAACCCCCGACTGAGGATATGTCCAGGTCACTGTACGTTTCAAAGTCGAGGGTTAGTTTCATAGCATTAACCTAAAAGTTTTCCGACAGTTGGGGCGCCGGGTTGGAGGTTATTGACTACATTGATGGGTTGGAACAGCTCAGAGGTATCCGGCCTGTTGTCCATACGAGGACCGTCTTTTACCTTCTGAACTCCGAGTAGCCCTATACATACCCTGCCGTAGTTTGTAGAAGCGAAGACGTCGAGAGCCACGTTACAGACTACCCCGGAGTAGATCTCACCTGGGTTGAGGATCTCGTTCTTGCTGCCATCCAGAACACCTGGAGGGCTGTCAGCATTAGCGGAGGCTCTCACTTCCACGTATTTACCGTCAGCAGACGGTGCGAGGGTAGGGAACTGACAGGCACCATCAGGGAAACTCTCAGTGGCTACCTCGTTCATGGCGTTAACCAAGGCATGGTGGTTGGCTGACCCCGCCTCAATCAAGCAAGACGCTGAGAACTTCGCAGGGTTAGTGGGGAACTTCTTGCTACCTTTGGCTGAAAAAACTTGGGGCCAGTTGATTGTTACACTTTCCAAATTAAATAGCTTTCCCATTTCTTTCTCCTTAGCCCAGTACTGACCCGGCGTCTATCGCTGGGATTTCTTGGAACATTACGATTTCTTTTTTCTTTGAATCTGCGGAAACTAAAGTCAGTTTGCCTTCTTTATTCTCTACAGCATCCTTGAACAAGTCCAGCTTGGCGTCCTTGTTTCGTTTCAAGCTGTTAATCATTTTTTCTACTACCGCAGGTGTTGCCACCTTATCGGATACCACTTCTCTTCTCTTGAATTTTAACGTTTTGGTGAGGAACTCCAGGGTCTCGGTGTCAGTAGTATGACTCCACGACCTGTTTGTCCTACCGGCTACCATCTTGAAGCCAGGCACTTTACCGCCAGACTTGACTGTCTGCATGGCTCTGTTCTCCACGCCTTCGAGGAACTTTTTAAAGAGCGGTCTGGCCTCAAGTACTTTGGCTACCTGGTCATCAGTGAGAGAATCAACTCTACTGGTTTCAGGTACTACCAAGGCTCCGAGGTCGTCGAACCTGGCCTTAACAGAGTCGAGAGCAGTAGCGGCCAGAGCTTCGCAGTTACCTGCTCTACCATGTGGGCACCACTTGCAGCCTTTCTCACTGACTACGAACTCAGGTTGGGTCTTGACTGACGGGTCACCAGCGCTCATGATTACATCAACTGCCGGCAGAATCTTCTCCTCCATCTCACAGTCAACCTCTTCCGCAGTACGCATATGCTCTTTGACCTTGGGGCCAGACAGGCCGTTGGGTTGAATAATGAGGCAACCAACAGCGGTGATAGGCACTGGTGACAACCATGCCATCGTCTTGAGAGCTGCTGCGGAGTAGATCAGGAGTTGAAGGCAGTCAGCCTCAACAGGTATGACTCCGTTTTTGTAGTCAATCACCAGCATCAACCCATCAGGCTTTATTACTATAACGTCAGCAGTGCCCCAGAGGTCTTCTGAGTATTGCACTACTGTCTCAGTATAAACGTAACAGGCAGGATCTACCAACACTGGCAGGACTTGAGCATATGCCAGGGATACGCCGTCAAGAGCAGGATGGTCAGGGTCAATCAGCCTGGGGTGCTTACGCTGGAGGATTGACTTCTCCAGCAGAGCGTGAGCGGCTAACCCTTTCAAGGCATCAGGACCAGGCTTGTCCTCATATGCCGGGCATACTTCGGCTGAGGCGGTACACACTGACCACCTGTCAGCAGCAGAGGGTGATGTTAATTTAGCATGTTCCATATCACAGTCCTCTTATTTAGGGATAGCGGCGAGGGCTGCGTCTACAGCAACCATGAATGTCGAGATGCTAGCAACAGGTAGGGAGGTCAGCTCGTTGACGCCAAACTGCCCTGTGAGGACGCCGTGAACAGCAGTCATCGCGTTCTGGTTGCTCTGGATAATAGGCAGGAGGTGAGTACGGACTTCGTCATGAGTAACTGGTCCCACGGGAGTGGCTACCGCTTCGGGTACAACAGGAGCAGGTGCCACTGGTGCTACTTTAGCGGGTACCGCTTTAACTACTTTAGCAGGTACAGGGTTGACTGCTGGAGCTACGGCTACAGGGGCTGGTGTTACTTGCTGAGGTACTACATCGTGGGATACAGTGTTCTGGTTGCATATAGATACAATCAGATTCTCAAATGCTTTAGCTAATGCCATGGTTTCTTTCTTCATTCTCTTCTCCTTTAAATTTATTACTTGTGGGAGTCCGAATCGAATCCCCTGCTTATACTTAGTAGAGTATACCCTTTACTTTGCGGTGTCAAGAGTTATTTCATAAAATCTGGTATTGAAGGGCTTAGTATATTTGCACCGTCTACCTCATTGCCCCACACATCCCACCCTTCAGTTTTATTTCGAGCGAATAACTCTACCCGAGGTAAGTCGCCAAGTAGTTGAACGATTCGGTCCCTCACTATATCAGGCTTTTTCGAATGTCCCTCTATCGCAGTGTCGATAACTGAATGTACTCCTGCGTCTAGCCGTTTTGGTTTACCTCTTGTGGCGATTAAACAGAGTTCAGCATTCGCCCTGGTCCATCGGCCCATACCCCAAAACCAACTAGAAGCCTTCTTGTTCCTCTTTACCCAAGTAAATGCCACCGTTTTATAAGTGAAACCCCACTTTGCTATTAGCTCCCAACATTCATTTAACTTTGGCATTGTTACCCACAAGAATAGAACACAGTCATCGGCAGCGAGACTCCTAACTGGCAGGTTGTCTATCCAATCTTTGTCTTGCACAGCATATTTACAGCACGCGCCCCTGTTTCCGGCGAGAGCTTTATCTTTATAACTCCAGGGTGGATCGGCGTAGATTATGCTGTATTGCATTAGTTCTCCTTCACGTTAAAAAATTCAAGTGGTTTAAGTTTAACGCCGACGAATAATTTTTTGCCGTCGGCATCTTTTACATCTCTGTACATTTTGCTGATTACTCTACTGAAATGGTTTTTGGCGGAAGCCATATGGCCCTCACGTTTAGTCCAGCTACGGTAATCCTGGTACGCCTGGTCGATGGCTACACGGTCATCCAGTTCTGCCGCTACAGTCCGCTCCCGCAGCCATTCAAGGGCGGGGTTGTTGACTCTACGCCAGATCATTTTGTCGCGAAGGCCATGCTCATCAGGTAACATAATAGATCTGCATTGGTCCTTTTCGTACTCTTCCGCATAGATTTTTAGCGCCCAGTTCAAAATACCAGGGTATTCAAGAGCTAATTTCTCCTGGAGGAAGGGGTCCATTTCATTTTCAGGGATCTGGTTCGGATACGAGAGAAGGACTATCCTGTCCCACACTGCTTCGGACTCATCTCTCACCCGGGGGAAACCATTGGCAGCCAGAAACATTTTTGCTTTGTTCCTGAAGGGGAACGGGTCTTTATATTTCTTTTCCACCAGAAGAGACTCGCCACTGACTAAGGATTTAAATATATCATCCTGGAAGGAGCTTTTGGATAACGTCTCATTCGAGATGTTAGCCAGCTTGCCAACCAGTTCTGCAGGGCCGTTTCTGGAGCCAAGCTGGGTAATAGATAGTGAAGTGCAATTAGTTTGACCAAGGAAATTCTCAAGGAAATCAAGAGTAGCACTCTTACCTGTTCCAGTGGGGCCGTAGAGGAAAAACGCTTTTCGCAACCACGGGTCCATCCCTCCTGCAGCGTAAACAATAGCGCACGCCAAGGTTCGCCGGGCATGGTCTGACGTAGTGGCTCTATGGAGGAAGGACAACCAGCGCGAAGGTATAGGTGCCGCGGGGTCAAAGTGCGCGCTGACTACCGCCAGGTTATGATTAGCTGGGCTATGCGGTGACTGCTCCCAGGCATTAGACTCGGTGTTGAATGTAAGTACTACGTTCTGGCAGAACACCCTGGTTTTTGAGGTGTCGCCTAGAAGATTATCATATGAGGTCTCAATCTGGAACCTGGCCAGATCGGTGATACTCTGGACATTAGTGGATTTAACTATAACACCCATCAGTTGTATGGTGCTGATACATAGGCGCTTGAGGTCCTGGTCTGAAGTACGTTTGCTCCAGTGCTTGCCGTCCCACAGCCACCACTCCCCTGCCGCTACTATAGGATAGATGTTGTCACAATCATGGGCTACACGATCCAGAAGGGCACTGGCTATACGGAGATCAAGCTGGCTCTCATCTGTAGGCTGTACAAAATCCACTATTCCACCAGGGGCGCTGGGTGGGGATGTAGGCAGAAGGGCTGCCGGAGCTTTGTTTTTAGGCGCCTTCAGAAGGGCCCGTATATCCTTCTTGAGGGCTGTTAGTGAAGTCCCTCCCTTTTTCGCCACCTTCATAAGTAGCATCTCTCTGTGACTCTCCAGGAGTGCGCTGTCGGACGCAATGGTAATAGCCATGGTAGGTATAAGCCTGAAGGGGTCCTGTTCCGCAGTTATGGCCTGAAGATGGCCGGCTACGGCGGTAGCCAGGTCTTGTGAAGGTTGTGATATGGGGTCAAAAAGATCTTCTGCTTGCTGCTGCATCCCAGCTTTGATCCTGAGCCATGATGGCGCTGGGCCGTGTTTTTGAATTTCGTGTACCAGGGTCCTGACTGTGATCATCGGAGCGCCTGTATCATCTACGGTTGCGCTGTTCCACCTGGACCGTATGATCTGTTCTTGGCTGGCATAGTCTGGATCTTGTAGGGACCAGGCCAGGAAGGCTTCCAGGCCATCGCCAGCGGTAGCATGATGACAGGCCAACATAATAGATAGCCAAGAATCATTGTCGTTGTAGTCAAGCACTGGTAGGTTGGTGAGGGCACTGGTTAAGTCTGTATTTGTGAGAAATCCAGAAGGGATCGTGCTGGAGTCGACGACTGGTCGCTCCAGAAGGGCCAGAAGGGAGAGAGGCACCAGTGGAAGGGGTGTTACCGCTTGAGGGTGCAACTGGTAGTATAGTCTGTCAGGCAACCTGAGTTCGGCAGGTACCGGGAGTGACTGCTCAGCGTAATAGAAATCACCGGGAAGGGAAGATCCTGGAAGTAGTACCTGCTTGCCCTGGCGGAGAAAGTCAATACCAGGGAAAACGTCCTTGAGTGAGGAGCGTAGTGGAACATCGTGGTGGCTCTTCGGTATTTGGGTGTAAACATGATAGCCTCCACTGGGGGTGATAGTGGTTATGGGAAGAGCTTGAACGTCATCTGGTAACTTGAGAAACGATTCATTGCCACCGTTCCTGGGATCTACATCTATAATGAGAGTATGTTCTGGTATCCTATATCCAGCATTATAGCCAACAGAGAGGAAAGCCAGTGCGCTCGCTGCCGTCTGTCCGTTAAGCTCCAGGGAAGTCCAAGCAGTATCAATAGGCTTCTTGCTGTCAGGGTGCAAGGGGATGAAGGAGCCTTGACAATGAGTATATAATTGGGTTAGAATGCCCATAGGCGTTGACCTTTGGTTGAAGGTTAGCTGTCTGTAGGGGTGAGAATAGCCCGCGGGTATCCTGAAGAGGATATTTTGCGAGCTATTTCTCTTTATAGCCTGAAGACGTGGTATAAGTCAAGAGCCACTCTGTGGTACCAGTTCTGTGAAGGTCAGGTCCTGACCGCAATGCTCGCATTTGATTATCATAGTGTTACCTCTGTAGGGGTGATGGTTGCCAGGTCCTGTCGAAGAGCTTGAAGAGGGGCTGTAGGCGTGGTTGTGATCAAGTGCATCATAGTGGGTGTAGTTCTGCCCTCGTATAATGCAATGATAGCTGGAGCCGGTAGATTGCTGATGGTTGTTCTGTGCTTACTGATAATCTGGTCAATAGTCATATGTTACCTATGATGATGTAAAAGCCTATTATTATTATGGCGCGTAGTATTCCAGTGATCATATCAATACACCATCCTCTGTGAACTCATAGCCGTTCTCCTCTGTTATGGTTTTACTTCATAGTCAGACCATATCTTGCAAGTGATATGGCCTAAGCGTAAAGCAAGACTAAAGACTACTGGTTTAAGTCGGTCAGTATATATGTTCCATTCTCAATTTTTCTGCGAGTGTCCGCAATGCGCTCATTAAGGAATTGATTACGGTATTTCCCTGTTGTTCGCGAGTAGTCCCATGCTTGCTCGTCCAGGATGGTAGGTTGGCCAAAGGTTTTGACAGCAATAATTGTTGTGTATGATTGAAATATGCTGCCTGTAGCTGTGTGAATTATAAACTGGTTTGAAATTTTGTTGTGGCTGTTTGGATTGGTCATGTTAATTACGGACATACCTTTAACTGGTTTGAGTATTGCTGTTAATTGTCTTTTGTTCATATTGTTCCCCATAGGATAACGTTTTTCTTGAGTTGGTTGTCAATCATGGTATTACGGAGTTTGATATTATACTTGTTACATATTTGCCAAGTTGCGGAGTGGCTCACTGCATTAAAACAGTTCAGTTCTTTCTTTACTGCCTCAAGTGCCACATCTATATAGTGTGTTCCCTATCCATATTGGAACGGGACATAAACAGTAACAGCTTTTTTGTTTCTGAAAACTACATGAACACGTGCAGAGAAATAACTGTTACCATTTACCCGGTCAAACCCTTCCTTTGCTATAATATCTATTTCTTTTATGTCTCGACTCTTCATAATGTATCCTCTGTTTTGAATTACTGGTTACTTCCCAGGCAACCAGGGTCAACAAGTTAGTGCTGCTCCTGGTTATGCAGGTAGCAAACAGTTAATTACCTGTGTAGTTCGGCATGATTATGCCAGTAAAGGATTTGTTTTCCGGTGTTATGCGGACCAGATTATGCGGACCGGCTACGGTTAAGGTTACTCGGTCCTCTCCTGCCTTCTTCGATATTTTACAGAGAAGTTCGAGTTCACTAATTGACAAGTGTACGTTTCTTACGTCTTGGCTGTTTATATCTGGCAGATTACTAATGAACGTCTGAACGTCCGGGTATTCTAAGTCTTTGTTGTTCGTGGTAACAGTATCTGTATTGTTTAGATCCGTAGTGGATAGGTGTATCTTGTCTTTGGTAACAGCCAGTTGAATATTATCAGATAGAATAGCTAGGTTGTTACACTCACGTGGTTTTGGTCTGTTTGCTATTGCTTTTCTAATAGTTGCGGCGGGTAGCATTACGGCGTCGGTAGGGTGAGGATTGAGAGCAGCATTATCAGGAGATATATGCGGGTATTCCGTCTCATCAGTAGTTGGCAGGTCCGCGTAGTACATTGAGTACTCGTTTGAGGCATATAGAGTTTTCTCTTTTAGCTGTACATGGTCCAGTGCATACATACTATCATCGGTTTTACTGGTGGCTAACGATATGGCGTCTATAATTATAGGTATTAACATTGTTTTTGCTCCCTGTTGAGTATTATAAAATGCAAATCTTTATCAAGTATCAGTCCGTAGTTGCAGAGGACCGTTAACTCCTCATTGTTAAAGTTCAAGAGGTCCGGTAGGGAATAACCAAAGGACCGTACACCGTTGCCAGCTATAACTGCCTCAATCTTGTCTAGTAATGTTTCCATTTTGATAGTCTCCCTATATAGTAATAGTGTTTTAGTTGAGTAGCTGACAGTTTGTTACGTGTTGTAGTGTCATGGGTTTGTTCTCCGTTGTTAAATTATCTGGTCCATTCCCAGGTCGCCGCTGGCTATGGTGAGACAGCCAGCAGCAATCCACTAATGATTAACAGCTATAAACTGTTGGCTTAGCTATTTGATAATAGTGTCGGTTATCAAGATGACTATTAAACCAGAACAAATATTGGTGTAAGTTAGCAAACCAGGTAGTGTGTTGATACTTCAGAGCGCGTTTTGATATCATGGGGTATATACTCCGTTGAGGTTTGAGGTGTACTCCGTAAAGGTTTGATGTGTACTTCGTAAAGGTATGAGAGAAAAATAAACCAGGTTCAATACATTGTCAAGTACAATATACATAATAAAGTACATCACTCGGTTTTATTTTTACGGGCCAGGTTAGGCGAGTAGCTACTTAGTGATGTACATACCTGATAAAGCACAACATACTCCGTAAAGAATACTTCTAAATGTATGTACTTAGTGAAGTCTTTTCTTGGGATCAACCGGATGTTTTTCCTTTAAGTATCCGAGAAAAAGAATAAATATACATTTAAAAGTATATAGAAAAAAAAATATTATATATACACATTAAAGAGAAAACATGTAGTTGATCCCAAGAAAAGACGTGCTGATGTACATTAAATGGGCTAAGTAACGGCTATCACTACCTTTCCCTGGTCAGCCACCATTAAACCTGGTATAATACCCGTACTTTGTATGGTACACCATACTTTGTTAAGTACATTGTACTCTGTTAAGTACATTGTACTTTGTTAAGTACAACACAATTGTTTCATCTCAACCAAGTATCTTATGTCGGGTACTCTATGTCTATACCACAATGTAGCAGTACCACAGCGTAGTACTAGACATCTACTACCACAATGTAGCAGTACCACAGCGTAGTACTAGACATCTACTACCACAATGTAGCACTACCACAATGTGACACCTCAGATCTGATATAACGACGACCCCCATTTACGGGCCGCCTCCTATTACAATTGCACTACAGATTTCAAATGTTTCAGAATATAAGGCCTCGATATACCTCAGTAAGTACACCACATTTATGTGTGTTTCAAATTTCAAATGTTTCAGGATATGGAGCCTCGATGTACTTTATAGAGTATATAGCTTGACAACCCCTCGTAACCCCGTTATACTTCACATTATGGATAATCTACAATTCGCCCCTCAGACAGAGAGCTACATGCCTGTCCCGGACTTCAAGTATTCGCCCAGGCAGCGAGAGGTTGACTTTGCACAGCTTATTGCTGCTGGAGGGGATCGCGTTGGCTCGTTGATAAAGGCGGCAATTATACCGCTATCTGAGTCAAACAAGCTCTCTCAGCCGGAACTGTATGCCCTGGCCTGTAACCTCCTCCGTAGTGAAGCAGTGCAGGAGCGGGTAGATCACTTCTCTATCCTCCACAAAGCCAGTATGACCACCTCCGCCGAACGAATCAAACAGGAGCTGGCCGCCATCGCCTTTGTGGACCCCTCTTTGGTTCAGGAGGATCATACTACCCGAGACCCGGACACCGACGTCGAAACAACGTCCACACGGGAAGTCAGAGACCTCAGAACCCTACCCCGCTACGTCAGAGCCGCTATAAAGGAGTTTTATGTGGATCGAGACGGTATACCAAGGTATAAATTTCATGATAAATTAAAGTCTATCCAGATGATAGCAGACCTGGAAGGCCTTTTTAACGACGCTAACGCGGCCAAGGCGCCCCAAGTAACGTTCAACCTAGGGGGTAGCACTACCGAACTAAAACAGGCCGCCAACCTCGCGCCAATTATCGATCACCCACCTCAACAGGCAGTACCGGAGTTTATGCGATGATTAAGCCCACACAAGTTCATGCCACCTATCGAATTAGGTTCATATGGACCTGCTGCGATTACTGCAAGGTAGAGCATAAATCAAAGGCTGCAGCGTGGCTGCATGGTAGGTACAAGTACTGGAGGTACCGTCTTTATGGTACATGCTAACCCCATACCGCAGGTTTTATCCCCATCCAGGCGACAAAAATCGAATAAGGTGGAACTCCCGTTTAACTACACCCCACGAAGGTATCAGGAGGACAACCTCTTTCGGCCCCTGTTTCCTCATATGTACAAGGACTTACGGCTACTCTCAACACCCAGAAAAGATAGAATAGCTCTCATCTGGCACAGAAGGGCTGGTAAGGATCTCAGCTCCATAAATGTGGCTGTCATGGCGGCGCAGGAGCAGGTTGGTAACTATCTGCATCTCCTCCCCGAGCAGACACAGGCGAAGAAGGCTATCTGGAGGGGTGTGGACAAGACGGGTATAAAGTTTCTTGACAGGATACCGGCCTCTCTGATTAAGAAGAAATATGAGTCTGAAATGCTCATTGAGTTTCAGAACGGATCGACCTACCAGGTAGGCGGAGCCGACAACTACAACTCCTGGATGGGCACAAATCCTAGAGGAATTATACTCTCCGAATACTCCCTGCAGGACCCGATGGCCTGGACATACCTCAGACCAATACTCACCGAGAACGGTGGCTGGGCTATCTTCATTTATACCGCCAGGGGTAAGAACCATGGGTACGATCTCCATAACACCGCCAGACAGAACCCTGAAAGGTGGCATCACTCGCTACTGACCATCGAGGACACACACGATCACTACGGCGGACCCATTATCACCCAGGCACAGTACTTGCAAGAGATTGAGGATGGTATGCCTGAGTCTATGGCCAGACAGGAGTTTTATTGTGACTTTGAAGCGGCCTTGGTAGGGGCTTACTACGGTGAGCTTATGGAGCGAGCCAGAGCTGATGATCGTATAGGGTATTTTCCACATGACCCAGGTAAACCGGTGTTCACTGCCTGGGATCTAGGGCTTGACTCGAACGTTGTGGTGTTTGCACAGGAGACCAAAGGGGGAGATCCGAGGATAATCGACTGTTTTTCGGAGGTAGATGTTAAATTCTCCGAGGTCTGTAAAGTAGTAAACGCTAAACCGTATGTCTACTCAGCCCATTTTGGCCCTCATGATGCAGCTAACCGTGACCCGGAGAAGAACACCAGGCTTAATACGGCCCGTGACATGGGGATCGACATACTGGTTACGCCTAGAAGCTCTAAGGAGGATGGTATCGAGGCCGCCCGGCAGCTTATACCACGCTGTCAGTTTCATGAAGAGAACCTGGGTTACTTCATCGACTCCCTTAAATCGTACCACAGGGTATGGGATGAGAAGCTCAAAGTGTTCCGTGAGCAAGCAGTGCATGACTGGAGTTCCCATATTTCTGATGCATTTCGGGTACTTGCAGTTAACTGGATCGCCGGAATGTTTAATGATGACTGGCTGACGCAAGACCTCAGTCAGGAAAATAGTACAAATAATGAGTTTTCTGACTGGATAGTTTAAGGAGAAAATTATGAGAAGCTGCTGCTGTTCGTTGCCCCGTGAGTGCTGTAAAACCTGCCCGAGCAATCAGTACTCCACCACGACGTATCCCCCCCGGACAGAACCCGTTACTTATACTCCTTTGTTCCCGGAGGATCAGGAGAAGCAGAGATACCGAGAGCTTAACGAGTTGGTGAAGAAGTGGTGAGCTATAAGCTACGGGAGGACGGCGAAGGGTTTGAGGTCCCCCTCGGAGAGGTCTATAAATTGGCGTGTTGTGACTGCGGCCTCGTACACCGAGTGGCCTTTGCAGTTGAAGACGGGAAGCTAGGGATGGCAGTGGAAAGAGATAACAGGGCAACAGGACAACGTAGACGATATAAGAAATTAACTTGACGAATGCCACAGGGTAGCATATTCTTAGAAAAAGACCCTATCAAATGGAGTTGACGCTGACATGGCCAAGAAAAGAGTGAATCCGAAAATCGAAGACTCGGAGCTGTTAGCAATAATCAGTGGCCGAAAGACCAGTGGACTTAACTATGCAGAGGGAGCGCTGTCTCTAAGGCGTGAAGCCCTGCTAGAACGCTACATGGGATCTAAATATGGGAACGAGAAGGCTGGTCAGTCTTCTATCGTTACCAGGCAGTGTCTTGAAGCTGTAGAATGGACACTACCCTCACTCCTACGTATTTTCCTCTCCACCCCTACCATAGCAGAATTTGATGCCCTCGATGAGAACGATGAGGAGCAAGCCAAGCAAGAAACCATCGCAGTAAACCGTGTTTTGCGTCAAAATGACGGATTTATGACTATCTTAGTATGGATCAAGGATATGTTAATGAATCCAGGGGCGTACATCAAGGTCTACTGGGAAGAGACAGAAACCACAAAAACGGAAGAGTATACGGGCCTTACCGAAAAAGAGGCTGAACAGCTTCTTTCCGAGGATGGTGTAGAACCCATCGAGTATGACACCAACTCAGTTACGCTGGACACTCCTGTTGGCCCGGTTACTTTTATTTCTTACGACCTCAAAATTCATAGAACAGCCAAAAAAGGTAAGGTCGTTGTTGACCCTATACCCCCGGAAGAAATTGCTATTGATGGCAAGATAACTTCCGTTTCTCTTGAAAAAGCGGATTTTATTAATCACTGCACCACTACAACTCGCAGCAAGCTGGTTGAGATGGGCTTTAGCACTAAAGTCGTTTACGATCTTGATGCCAAGACCTCCGCCTCCAGTGAGCGTAGCGCCAGAAGGGATCTTACAGAAGGGGAGAACGCGGACTTTAACGACACTGAGTCGAATGACCCGTCCTCAGAGCTTATTGAAGTAGATGAGACCTACCTGTGGATCGACTATAACGGCGATGGAGTAGCTGAGTACCGGCAGGTAATGTCGTCAGGGGACACCGTACTGTCGAATGAAGAGCATGATATGTGCCCATTCATCGGAGTTACTGCAGTACCACTGCCACACTCATCCATAGGCCAATCATGGATGGAGCTGGTTGAAGACATCCAACGGATCTATACCACTATCACCCGTCAGCTTCTCGACAACATGTATCGTACCAACAACCCCCGTACCGTAGTAGGCCGGGGAGTTAACCTTGGTGACGTCATGAACGACATCCCGAAACTGCCTATAAGGGCCTTGGATGTCAACCAGATGCGTACAGAACCCATGCACCCGATTATCGGCCAGGTAGTTCCGGCTTTTAAGGTTTTTGAAGACATGAAGGAAGTTCGTATAGGCGTTTCTAAGGGCACTATGGGCTTAGATGCTGATGCACTCTCCAGAGTTACTGATGGGGCGTATATGGGGGCTTTAGAGCAAGCCAACCAGCGAATGGAAGCACTGGCGCGGATTTTTGCAGAGAGTGGCATGAAGCCTCTTATGCTGAAGATCCATGCACTGCTTACCAGGCATCAGGACAAGGCCTACCAGATGAAGCAGCAGGGATCGTGGGTATCAGTTAATCCATCATCGTGGAGAGAACGCGACGACATGACAGTCACTGTAGGACTCGGTTCTGGTAATAAACAGGCGCAGGTCATGGGGCTAAAAGATGTTATTGCCATGCAGCGAGCTGACCAGATGACTCCTGAAGGGGCAAGACTTGTCTCTGAGAAGAACTCGTACAATGCCAGGTCGAAGTTTGTAGAGGCCGTTGGGCTACACAACCCAGAGAACTTCTTTACCAACCCAGAAAAACTTGGACCGAAAGAACCACCTAAGCCTGATCCGATGATCGAGGTACAAAAAGAGTTTAACCAGGTAGAGCGTGAGAAGGCTAAACTCAAGTACGAGTCATCCATGGCGGACATTAAGCGGAAGTACGGAGACGACCAGGGGAAGATGCAAGAAAAGGTCTACTCCCTCCAGGCTAAAATCCGCAAAGAAGATCGAGACTATATCCTGAAGGAACATGATCTTATCAGGAAAGATTACGACTTACTCATCAACAGCGAGATAGAGCAGACCCGAATGGCGCGAGAGAATATGCCAGAACTTGATGCTGCTCAGAACGATTTTAGAGGGGAAATGGATGGCTGATCAAAGTGAGTTTACAGCAATGGACGCCGACTTCCTCTTAAAGCACCCAGTATTGAGTGCCGCTTTTGATAAGGTGAAGGCCAACTTCATAGAGCAGATCGAGTGCGGCCCGGCTGATAGGGCTACACAGGACGGAATCATGATCGGCCTACAGGTGTTGAGGACTATCAAAGAGGAGATCCACAGCTACATCGAAGATGCAGCGGTGGTTAAACATAAAACTGAACTTGAGGAGTTTTAAATCATGTCAGAAGGGATAGAAGAGACAGTAGTAGCCTCTCCTGTTGACGCTTTGCAACCACAAGCAAACAGCGAAGAGGAAGTACTGACTCAACTCGAAGCCTTACTAAACGATGATGGGTCTACAAACCGCGCCCCTGTCGAAGAAGAAGAAGAAGTTAAGGCAGAGGTTGAGGAAGAAGAGACTGAGGCCGAGGTTGAGGAAGAGAAGAAACCTGAAGAGGAAGAGGAAGAAGAAACCTCTGACGAACTTGAACTCTCTGAGGAGCAGCTTGTAAACATCTTTGGCCTCGATGAGGATGGAGTGAAAATCACTGATGAAGGGGATCTCCAGTTCAAGGTGAAAGTTGACAAAGAGGAGTCCTTCGTACCGTTGAAAGATATGGTCAACTCCTATCAGTTTGAGAGCCATCTCCGCAAGAAGTCACAGGCGGACGCAGTGGAAAGGAAAGAATTTCAGGGAGTCAAGACGGCTGAAACAGCGCGGCTAAACCAGACGATGACCGATGCGGTTGGTCTGGTAAGCTACCTGGAGCAACAGTTGACTTCACGATATAGCCCCGATCAGTTGAACCAACTGCGGGCAACGAAGCCCGATGAATGGGCTGCGGTTAATCAGGAGATAGCCAATCAAGGCACCACTATCACGAATATTAAAGCCAACATACAACGTGTAATACAGGAGCAACAGCAGGAATCTGCCAACCGAGCGCAGGGCCATATGGCTAACTACGTGCAGGAGCAGACAGACAAGCTGTATGAAGTAATGCCTTCCTGGATCGACGAAAAGGTCGCGGCTAAAGAATATTCAGCGATGAAAGATGAGGCTATTCGGGTGTACGGTTTTACTGATGAGGAGATGTTGAAGATCAACGATCATCGAATCATCCGGGTCATGTTGGACGCTGTTAAGGGGTCTGCTGTCAAGTCTGACAGTCCTCTCAAGAAGCGCCTTAAAAAAGTGCCTAGAATTGTAAAGCCAGGGAACTCAAAAACTACCGAGTCTGCTGTCAGTAAAAAGAAAGTGGCGGCGAAGCGGTTACGAATCAAAAATGAAGGGGGGAGCATACGTAGTATTGCTTCAGCCCTTGAAGATATCATATAAGGAGAAGTTAAAATGGCAATAGCAACATACGCTCGTAGTACCTATGACGAGCCAATAAGTACCGGCGGTAACAGAGAAGACCTCAGTAGCCTACTTTCTGATGTCTCCCCGACTGATACCCCTGTTGTAACCATGTGCGGTAAGACTAAAGCTACCGCCACAAACCACGAATGGCTGGTTGATGCGCTCGAAGCAGCAGCAGCTAACGCCGCTCTTGAGGGTGGGGATATGTCAGCGACTAATACTGCTGATCGTTCTCGTCTGGGTAACTATACTCAGATCATGACCAAAAATGCTACGGTCTCCGGCACCCAGGAAAAAGTACTGAAAGGAGGTGGTATTAAATCTGAGATGGCGTTCCAACTTGCTCGCAGGATGAAGGCCATCAAAAACGATGCAGAATTTGCCATCGTCGGACAGTCTCTCGCTAAAGCAGCAGGTAGTACTACTGTAGCGAGAACAATGGGGTCTTTGGACTCATATACTGTCACGAATAATCAGTTTGCAGCCACAGGGTCCTCTGCAGTTGCTGGAAACGGCGCTGATGTTTCTGATTTCGCTGGGACTAACCGGGCGCTTACAGAGACCATCTTTCAGGCTGCTCTACAGAGCGTGTATGACAACAGTGACAGTGGCGACACGCTTAAATGTGTCACTACTTCATCCTCTAAAGTTGCTATTTCGGGCTTTACTGGCGCTGATGCAAGAAATGCCAGCACAGACAACAAGCAGTTAGTCAACACTATTGACGTTTATGTTGGTGATTTCCACACTGTTGAGATCATTGCAGATCGTAAATGTTTGGCGAACACCACATTCCTTATTAACCCTGAGTACTTGAAGATTGCCGAACTTCGGTCGGCTCGCTCTTTTGACGTTGCTCGGGCGGGGGATGCAGTCAAGAAGCAGATCATCTGGGAATGGACTCTTGAGGTCGGAAACGAGAAGGCGCATTGCCTTATCGGTGATCTCACTACCTAGGGCCTGTCAACCCGACAAGTGGGGTACTGAGGTAAAACTCAGTACCCTCTTCAGGAGTGAATGATGAAGCTAACTGAACTACAGAAGATGAGGCTACCGATTCTCGAAGCGAGAGCCAAGAACCGAGCCAAGGACAACAAGACTAAGGCCGCGACGGAGGAGATGCTCAATAAGAAGCTCCGTAGGCTCAACCTGGCCATTCAAGCAGGGATAGCCACCGACGAAGCACTTAAAGCCTCGGAGAAGATACTGTCATGAAACTGATAGCAGAAGACCATAACCCTGTTTCCGGGATCACGACTCAGTACCTCTCGCATAGCGATGGCAGGCTGACTGTCCGTGGTGTTCAGGATGTTGAGCCTGTCATCAGGCATAACCAGGCGATACTCAACTCAAAAAGCTCCAAGGCGTCTAAGCTCAGTGAGGGCGAAGGACTTGGCACTAAAGTTGCATCTATCCCCAGTATACTTGTGGATAAGCTGCTGAAAGAAAAGGGGATAAACCTCCTTACCTGTTCTACTAAAGATCTACACAAGATACTGAATGATCCTGACTACCGCAAACTGCGAACTGCTCACGGGAGACTTTAATCATGACTTATGGCGAGTTGAAATCACTGCTAACTGGGTATCTGCATAGGTCGGATCTTGAGACCCTTATCCCTAGTTTCATTTTATTGGCTCAAGCCAGATTGAACCACGACATTAAACACGTTATCCTCGATACGACTACTACTATTCAGGCTTATGACTCAACAGCGAATATCACCTTACCGACAGGGTTTCTGCATTTCGTAAGGATCAGGGTACCCTATAACAGCAGTTATCGGTCTCTTATCCAGCAGACTCTTGAGAAGAATGCGTCGGTTATTGAGAACAGAAACGGGGCAGAAGGGGTGCCTAAGTACTACGCTATCATAAACACAACTACAGCGGAACTCGCCCCCGTCCCGGAAGAAGATTTGACTCTGAACTGCATTTACCGGAAAAAACTAACCGCACTCTCTGCTTCTGGCGACACTGATGTCGTTTTGACAGCTTTCCCCAACGCCTACCTCTATGCAACGATGCTGGAGGCGACACCCTACATTGTGTCAGATAAGCGGATAGGGATTTGGAAAGGGCTGTATGAAGGGGAAATACAGCGGATAACCGATGCGGATTTTGAAGCTCGATGGTCTGATTCATCAAAAGTTATAAGCAACCCAATGGCTGATACGCCTTAATGGAGCGATAGAGATGGGACTTGAAACAGGAACATATATAGACGATCTGGTAGCGACCAATCCCACCTCTGGGGATCTTAAATCTCAAGGTGATGATCATATCAGGCTGCTAAAGGCTACGATAAAAGCGTCTTTCCCCAATGTAACTGGGGCGGCGACTCTTACCCACGGCCAACTTAGTGGGGTGAGTACTCCGCTTACCGGAGTCCCTACAGCGCCCACGGCGACTCTTGGCAACGACAGTACTCAAATAGCTACTACAGCTTATGTCGATGCGACTACTGTTGCAGCGATATACCCGCCGGTGGCTTCTGGCACTTCAGGAAAATTCATAACCAACGACGGCACTTCAGTATCCTGGGCTGATGTATATACTGAGACAGAGGTCGATGCGGCGCTTGCCGCGCTGACAACCGTCCCTACCGGCGCTGTGATGGCGTTTATAGGCGGGTATTTCTCTAATACAGCGAATGCCAGTTTTACCAGTGTGATCGGGAACTCTGCTTCAGCGATTAACACTCTGCTCAACTCCAGCGGGTTTTATGTCTGTAATGGCGCGGCACTCAATAGTGCAGACAGCTCTATCTTTAACGGGGCGGCCAGGTATTTGCCAAACTTAACCGATGATCGGTTCCTTATGGGTGACACGGCTGTTGGGGCTATCGGTGGTGATAACGCTATGGCGCACGCCCACACCGGACCGAGCCATACGCATACCGGACCTAGCCATACTCATAGTGTGAATATAGCAGCTTTTAATAGTGTAGGGGCAACCCTGTCTATCGCTATGTTGGCTGCGCATACACACACTTCTTATGCGCACTCGGGGGCCACTTCATCCAGAGCTTCCGGGGGGGTTACTGACTATCCTCGGAACCTTCAGGCGACAAGCTCAACAGGCAGTGGTAGTCCTCATCTTCACTCAGTTAATCCACCAAATACTACGAGTACGGCAGCAGGAACAGGAGCTACCGGAGCCTCTGGGACCGCCGCTACCGGAGCAGCGTCTGAGGCAGAGAATAGGCCGAAATTTTTGCCCTGCCATTACATAATGAAGGCAGTGTAATGATAGAGGTATATACAGTTAAGTATAGACAGCCTGGCCAAACCTTCTGGAGAAAAGTCAAGAAGGTTAAAGCAACCGAGGCTAAAGAAAAATACTGGTGGGTGTTTCATTGCGAAGATGACTCACTCCACTATATTAGCCTTAATGCTGAAGTTATATTTCCACCAGAGCGACAGGCTATCATAACGCACCAGATGGGCAAAGAGGTAGGTCAACCAATACAGAGGGCATAATGAAATTCACGATAATTAAACCAGATGGTGTTGTCGGTGTTGGGGGCCTTTTCCTCAAAATAGATCTCAGTTCGTTGCCGGCTAACCTCCATGCAGTACAGTGGTCAGGCAATAAAGGGCATGAGGAGTGGGCTGACGGGTTCAATACGGAGTTTACCGACCTTACACCGTACCAGCCGACACTTGACCTGTGGGACCTGACAAAGGCAGAGATAGACGCGAAGTTAGCTGACCGCTATCACGGATTAACTCAGATTGAGTCAATTGAGTTAGCTGACAGCTTACGTAATGGCGAACGGGCAGCAGAGTACACCAGGCGAGTAGGTTTGGCTAACGGCACAAGTGACACAATAGCGCTGGGTAGAGCCAACTCCAAACAACTCAAAGCGCTACGCAAAGAGTCAAAAGGCGCAGCACCACAGAAAGACATCGATTACCTTGATGCAAGAGACGTGCTTGATGACGTGCTTGATCTGCTCGACACAAAGAACGATGAGCTTGAGCTTTATATAGAGGACTCTATCAGGACTCTACAGGAGCTGAAGGACTTAGACGTAACAGCAGACGTACACTGGGTGTGATGTATGCCAATGACAAGAGTAGTCGCAGCGGGGGCGAGAGGGGTTAACAAGGACATCTCTCCTGTGAAGCTCCCGGAAGGAGATGTACCGGACTTCACCTGGTCTGATGCCAGCAATATGAGGTTCTTAGACGGCTATGCTACGCAGTTCTACGGCTACAATACCGTGTATGACTCCCCCTCAACCACTCCCTACTTTCTTATGCCTCTGACAATCGGGGGCTATGTTCACTGGATCTATGCAGGGGAGGCAACTATCTCTGTTGTGGCCAAGAACCCTACAATCACGCACACAGACCTCTCGGGCGCAGCGTATACTGGAACGCCTAACTCATGGACGGGCGGCGTTTTAGGCGGTATTCCGATCTTAAACAATGGTACCGATGACCCGCAGCAGTGGGACACCGATGTACTCACCAACTTTGCAGACCTCTCCAATTGGCCCGCAGCGACTACCTGTAAAGCAATGAGGGTCTATAAGCAGTTCCTCGTCGCTATGGATGTCACGATAAGTGGGACGAACTACCCGTATATGGTTAAGTGGTCTCACCCAGCGGTTCCGGGCGCAGTGCCTACCTCGTGGGACGAGACAGACGAAACGGTGGATGCTGGGCAGACTGATCTCGCTGAAGGAGCCGGGCACATCATAGACGGGCTGACCTTGCGGGACTCTTTCATAATTTACCGGGAAGGGTCAATCTGGGTAATGACGTACATCGGAGGGGCCTTCGTATTCTCTTTCAAAAAGATGCTGGGCACCTCAGGCATAATGAACCGCAACTGCGTAGTCGAATTTGATGGGTACCATTTCGTACTCACTGACTCGGATATGCTGGTTCACGACGGCAACACAGCTTTACCAATCCTCGATAAACAGGTAAGGAGAGACATTTTCAGCGGTATAGACTCTGACGCCAGGAATGTAGCTTTCGTACTGAAAAATCCTTTCTTTAATGAGATATGGGTCTGCTACCCTTCGGTAGGAAATACCTCTTGCGATAAGGCCGTAGTCTGGAACTACCGAGATAAAACGATAGCCCTTAAAGATCTGCCAGGCATTTACCACGGGGCTTACGGAGCCATAGACGAGGCCATAACTGACCCTTGGAGCGATGACAGTGAGGCGTGGGACACTGATACCACTAAATGGAATGAAGCGGCCAATGTCCCAGGCAAGACTAGAGTCATGATGGCTGCAGCAAGTGATGAACTCCACCTGGCGGACGCAGGGGGCGACGGTTCACCAACTAACTCGTATCTTGAGAGGACCGGACTCACCTTCGGAGCAGCAGAGCGTAGGACGCTCATAAAAGGCATACGGCCCCGCATATCAGGGACTAACGGAGCGACTATAAAGATCCATATTGGTGGGACAGATGACGATGCCTACGCTACCCCGGTCTACGACACAGTATTTGAATACACTATCGGGACGACCTTGAGGGCTGATATGCTGGTTGACCGGAGATATATGGCCATAAAAATAGAGAACGATAATTCGGCATATACGTGGCAATTAGACTCTTTTGACATTGAGTGGGAAGATGGAGGCCTCTGGTGAAAACGGTAAGAGTTAGTGATAGCGGAGGTAGATATACAAGAGGGATACTGTCTGAAGGGATTTTTACCCCAGAGCAGACCCGGTATTTATTGGAGGAGCTAGATAGGATTTCCGCTCTAATTGCCAATCACGATGAGGCGCTCGTTGAGATAAGAGGGATATCATACCCTGGACGGGACTACTCCTTCATGGACGGAGGCAACGTGCAGTCCCAGGATGGGGCGTATTTATACTTTAATTAAAGAGGAATAGAGTGGCTAAAATAACAGACAAAGCTGCGTTAACTACCCCAGCAGTTGATGACGTTATACACGTTGTTGACGTATCAGATATCACCTCAAGCGCCGCAGGGACGAGCAAACAGGTTGAGCTGCAGTATATAAGAGACCTTGGGGTCTCGACTATATTAGGTCTGACCGACACCCCTAGCGCCTTCACTGCAGCAGGGAACAAGGTTCTTGCGGTTAACGCCGGAGCAACCGCAGTAGAGTTTACTGCAACCCCTACCATAACGAATGCGAATGTCACAGAAGTCACAGACAAGAACTATGTTACTGACGCTGAGGCGATACTCATAGGGACAGCACTACAATCTGAAACGTCTCATGCTGATGTTTTAGTAGACGCTGACATCGGGGTTAACGTACAGGCTTATGACGCGACAATAGTCGTTGACGCGGACATCGGGGTCACGGTAGCAGCTCAGTCCCATGTGACATCCCATCCAGTGCCGGCAACGAGAGACTCACGAAATGAAGTAGCTGATGCAACAATCCTGAAAGACGCGGACATCGGGGTCACGGTAGCAGCTCAGTCCCATGTGACATCCCATCCAGTGCCGGCAACGAGAGACTCACGAAATGAAGTAGCTGATGCAACAATCCTGAAAGACGCGGACATCGGGGTCACGGTAGCCGCTGTTCTTGGGGCAGATGACAACTATGTTACTGACGCCCAGGCTGTGGTTATTGGCAATACTTCTGGAACTAATACCGGAGACCAAACAGCCGCCGGGGCTTTGACGCTAGATGCCTCGGGGTTCAATGGCGTCCTCACGACTACTGATGATACTGTTCAGGAAGTAGCGCAGAAGCTGGACGATCTAGTCTTGACAGGGCTTGTCGCCAAGACGAGCGCCACCGGATCGGCGGTCATGCCAAAGGGGACAGCCTTGGAGCGGGATGGTTCGCCCCTATCAGGGTATATGCGCTTCAATACTGATGACTCGACATTCGAGGGGCACGACGGCGTTGAGTGGGGATCAATAGGAGGTGGCGGAGTATCTTGGGAAGTAACAGCAATAGGTGTGACGGCTGTAAGCGGTGCTGGATACTTAGAACGCCTCTAGTGGCAATGTCACTGTGACTCTGCCAGCTACACCATCAGAAGGTGATACTGTTGGTATCAGTGACTTCTACAACAAGGCTACGACTAATACGATAACTCTGGGCAGAAATAGTGTTAACATCGAGAGTGCTGCGGCTGACCTTATTATAGACGTTGATGGCGCTGGTATGATACTGGTGTACACCGATGCTACTGTTGGCTGGAAGATTGTCTCCGAGATCGGTGGTACTCCTCTATCTAACGTGGCTATCGACACATACGTAACCGTTACGGATTATACCGCTGGTACTACTACTGCACTTACTATAAGCAATTCGGTAGCCAGCGAGAACTCTCTCATGGTTTCTTTTGATGGCGTACAGCAGCACAGAAGCACCTTCAGTGTCTCAAGCACTACTGTCACATTCACCTCGGCTATCCCTATTGGAGTCCTTGAGGTGGAGATCACTACGTTCCAAGTTGTTGACCAAGGGACTGTAGCTGATGGTGCTATTAGTGCTGCTAAATTAGCTTCCGATGCGGTTACTACTGTTAAGATACTGGATGCTAACGTAACGGCTGCTAAGCTGGCCTCAGGTGTTGTGTACCAATCATCGTCATACCTAGATCAGAGCGAACTGTTCAGCAGAGCCTCAGCCAACACTCTAACTATACCAGGACTTGGAGGTATGGTAGATGGTACACTAGTGG
>Ga0307987_1000406_pt1 | contig 25793 bp, 41 predicted proteins | sample EllFjometagen181_FD_203157 | JGI IMG/M metagenome (GOLD analysis project Ga0307987, IMG submission 203157) | Marine microbial communities from Ellis Fjord, Antarctic Ocean - #181 | ecosystem: Environmental > Aquatic > Marine > Unclassified | place: Southern Ocean | collected 2014-10-08 | reverse complement strand
AAACTAATTTATTTTGAGCATCTTTAGTTTTATCCTCTTTTTCTACAGGAGCATCGAATTTCAATATGAAGTCTTCTAATTTTGCTGGAGCTGATCTACTAGTCCTCTGTAAATTAGTATTAACACATCCAAGCATCGCAAATCTTAAATCCATTCTTTCACTGTCAAAAGGATCTATTTTATTATAGGCTATCCAGTAATTAAATTCTTCTATTGTTATTTCTCTTTTTAATTGGCTCACTGTTTTCCCCAATGCAAGAGCTAAGGTAAACCAAAACTTCTGTATCGGGGAATTTCTTAGTTTTTTTCAGCTTGCTCCACATTTCCCAATGAAGTTGAATTCATTTCACTTACTAAGGAAAAAAGACGCATCAATACATCATTATTTTTTTTATTTAATTCTGCCAATTCCTTATCTGCAAAAAGTCTTTCACCTTCAGAATCACAAATAGCCATTCCTAAAAGTACAAGTTTACACTCCATAACATTCTTTGTAGAAGCTTCATCTTTTAGATCTATAGAACTTGTAAATTTGTCGAAGTCCGCTCCACTAAGTTTCTTTATATAAATACTTCCTTTCCATTCAGGAATTTCATAAGGAACTACATCACAATCTTTTGCACTGATTATATCGTCTTTTGTTAAATATTTCATTGGTTTCTCTACTGTTTTAAATTAATGTTAAGTATTAAACATATACAATGCTATGAAACATATAAATATGCCATAGCATGTACACAATTACAAAATTTAAGCACCTGAAGGAGATGTGTCTGTAATAGTAACATCACCAGATATTTTTACAGTACAATCTGCTGTAATTTTATCTTCCAATGGAGCAGTAAGTGAAAAACCTGTCATAAATCCACTAAAAGCCCATGTGTCTCCATTAGGGAATGTTAATGTAACGGTTTCTGCTACTGAATTAATTGGAGGTGTTTCCCATGATTCAAATCCAATATTGACTGATAAAGACCCCCAATCGACTAATTTTGCAGGGGTAAATGTATGAGCCAATAAAGTACCCATATGAGATGTGTTTATAGATTCTCTAGAACCATCTGGACCATTTACTTCGAGAATTTCTGCAAAAAATCCTGTGTCAAAGGTTATTGTTATTCCTGTCGATACTTGCATCTTAATCTCCTTTTTAGTTTGGTAAAAAATTCATTATGTACATATTATAATCACTGATTTTTCTTTGGTAAAACATTTCAGCTTCACTATTACTTATAGTATTATATTCAATATCTAAAACTTCGAATTCACTTTTTTTGGTTAATTCCTCTACGATGGATAGGGATTTCTTTATTGCATCTTTTTGTGATTTCCCAAATACCAAAACTGAAAGTTCTCCTTCTTCCATCTCTAGCAAGTAAATTTTCCTTGCTGATTTATTGAACTCTCCTTCTACTAAACACGTCCAAACATCCATTTTTGTGTTCTTAGGAAAAAAACATATTCCTGCATCTATTAGTTTTTTTCTACAAAGTGTAAATTCCATCAGACTGGTTTTCCTGCTACTATTTTTTTTATTTTATCCATATTTTCTTTTATAGCATGTTCTAAGAATTTAGCTTCTCCACCATTTGGTCTAGCAAAAGAAACTCCTTCGTGCTGGTACAAACTGTAGAAAGCTCCGTATGCTACATATATTATTTCTTTTCCTCTAAATCCTGTATTGGCTTTTGCCTGTAGAAATTCAAGTAACTTTGCATCATTTTCTGCAATTTTTTCAGCTTGAGGTCCTACATATGGAGTAACTACATTTTTCCTACTTCCATCCTTCCAAATAGTTCGAGCACTTGCTTTCATATTCCCTGTGTCATGAGGGGTTTTCATTTGTGCCATTCTCTGAATTTCAATTCCTGCTTTTATTAAATTTATATATGTTCTGTCTATAATCTTCGCAACTTCTTTATTGAGATTATTTACTACATCCTCAAAACTTTTGCTTGCTTTAGTCATTATGTCAGAGCTACCCTTCTATATGCTAAGAAATTCAAAGAAAACATATGGTTAGAATTCTCATCAACTCCCAAATAATTTATATCACCTTGTTTCACAATAGTATCATATAGCTGTGAATTTATAGTAAGTTGGTATGTATTGTCCAATTTATTTCCTATTGCATCTAATTTCGTCCATGCAGTAGTATAAACAATATCTCTTACTTTTACCATAAAGCCTTCACGTCGTGTAGGAGTCTGTCTATTGATTGTATTAAGAGGTTTAAAACCAACAGTATCAACTATAGTAATAGATTTCTTATTTTTTTCAGGTTCCATTACACAAAAAATACCCCAAACAGAACTACTTGTACTTGCAAAAGTTCCGAAGCTTTGAGCTACTAAATAATCTTTTATGTCAAATGAAACAGGATTACTCATAATATATATTTCCTCAAAGTAGTTAAGTTATTTACAGAAGGAACTTTACTTACATTTCTAATTTCTCTTGCTCCATCAATAGTCTTAGGATTGGTAGAGTCTGATAAACTTGATAAAGTTCCCAAATAAAAATATCCTCCTATTGTGTAATCTGTAACTGAATACACAATTGCAGTACTCAAAACTTCTCTTTTATCTATGTCTACAAAGAGAATTTGTTTGTCTTCCCACCTTACGTCTATTTCTACAGCAGTGGTAAAAGTATGTCCACCTAATCCATCTGAAACAGGAGTCGCCCAGTAAACAGCTTTTTGATCTAAATATTTATTAATATTCATTATTATTCCGTATCAAAAGGATTTAAAATTGTCATACTATATGTTTTCTTTCTTTCACCTAATTTATCTAATACACCTGTGGTATCCAATAAAATAGCCTGCTGTCCATACTGAGTTGCCTTCAATCCCATTCCTACTTTTACGGAATAAGTTTCTTCTGCATCACCTATTTTTACACTGTTTGCTCTTTTTTCTCTTATTGCTACAAAATGAGCTGACATCCATCTTTCTATTTCTTTTAGTAATCCCTCAGAAAGTGTAGTCCCTAATGTAGCTGTGATGAATACATTTGCAGAAGTAATAAACGCATCTAAAATTAAAGTAGAGGATACTTCTATTATTTCTCTAACATCATCTTCTGAAACTCTATTTGCCATGTTTTCCTCCATTTCCTATTTGAATTAATGTAATGGCAGAATCCTCTTTAACAACTCTGAAAGGGTCTATTACAATACTGCCTTTAGGAAACTGAAAGAACTCTGCTTCTGTATGATTGCATCCTATAAAATAGATACCTTCTCTAAAAATAACAACTTCATCCTTGTCTATAATAGGATCGTACATAATAATTGTAGAAGACGCTGTCATTTCCATCAATATCTCTTTTACCAATAAAGCAGGACTTCCTCCTATTAAATTTGTATCCTTTTTAAATGCGTAACCTATAAAATAAACAGGTAGGAATATATCTTTTGAAATTTCTTTATAAATCAATTCTGCCATCCAAGAAGCATATCCTTCTCTCCAAAGCATCATATCTTTCCAAGGATTATAATCCCATTCATGTTGTTCACAGATGTAATCTAACGCTATATTATCACGAGGGTGGCAATTTCCTCCGTCTCCCATGCCGACATTCATGTAACTAGGACTGACGATTCTTTTAGTCGCATGTTGTAACGCATTCATAACGTCATCACAATTTGCACCTTTAGATTCATGACATATTCTTCCTACTGAATTTGTGAAACAGATCTTACTTGTTATGAAAGTATTATAGAAAACTTTCGTGCATTCAGCACTTGCAACAGACATACTTCTAACATCAGCATCTGTAATAGTAGCATAAAAATCTTTTACTATTTTATGAGCTTCTTTATCATCTACTCCCAACAGAATAAATTCAGGAAATAAGAAGTCCTGTATTGCAGTTCCCATCGCAATAAAGAAAGGGTTATAACACAATTTAATATATTCATTTAGTAAAGGTTTTATTTCTCTATCCATAGTTCCAGGAAGTACAGTACTGATGACACTTACTATACACGTTTTCTTCTTCTTCCTTGCCATGTTACTTATTTGTATTACTGCATCTTTTAAATAACTATAATCAAAATCCTTCTTATCATCAGGAATTCTAACAGCACCTCCATATTTCTCGTCATGAGGAGTCTGTACAGCTACAAAGATAATATCACATAATCTAACAATTTCATCTAAAGAGGACATAGTCAAATTAGATTTTGTTAATAATTCTTGTGCCCCTTCTTCTGTATAATTGATCTTTTTTTCCATTATACTTTTAAAAGTAGGATAATGAATTTCATATCCATAAACATCATGTCCTTTGGATTCCATTGCTAATAAGCAGGGAGTCCCAAGTTTACCCATTCCCACCATTCCGATTTTATATCTGCGTTTCATTTTATTCCTCTACTTTTAATATAATCATATAGTTTTTGAGCATCTTCTTCTCTGCGGTATTCTAACTCTTTGTACACTTTAAAATCATATCTTCTTTTTTCCTTTGCATCTTCTCCTACCCTGTGTTTTTTATATGTATTATCATACTTTGCTTTTTGAAATGCAAAATGTCTATGTTCTATTTTAACATCAGGAAGGTAGCATAATCTATCTAGTTTCTTAGCAATGTCAAATATCCATGTATCATTTAATAAAAAATGAAAATGTGCAGTAGTAAAATACCCTAGTGTTTCCACCCATGTCCTATGTACAATAGGAAATGCACAATGGGTATGGGATTGTCCACTTAGATCATTTGTCCATGCTAGACAAATAGCATCATCATAGGATTCTACAAGGTTCTTCTTTACTATAGCATCCCAGCCTTGAGTAATACAAACTAAATCATCATTTCCCATCATTAGGAAATCTCCAATACTTCTTTTATATAAAAAATTCCATGCTTGTCCTACTGTAGTAATTCCTTTGGCTGTAAATAATTCTACACGCAATTTACCCCTCCAATTGTGAATACAAAATTCATATTCCTCCAATCTTGGTTCATCATGATCTACAAAAACAAGAATTTCAACAGCTTCCAAAATAGTATCATCTACACTTTTTAAAAACCTATTTAATAACTCTGGACGTTCTCTGGAAGGAACTAATATACTTAACATGCTAAAAATCCTCTATTTTTAAAAAATTAATAAAGTAAGGAAAATTATCTACTGGCAACCATTTAAAATCTGTTACTTTCTTTCCTATTCTTAGAAAGTATCCTTCATAATCTTTTATATTTCTTTGGAAATTATTATTATGTTTAATCCTTCTAAAATCCTTATTCATACTTTCAAAAATATAAATGGTTTTGTACTCTTTTAAGGTATCAAGGAAAGGAGGAATATCTATATCTCGTATATGAAGTAATACAGTAAATAGCAAACAAGATTCCATGCTTTGATAAGTGTGCATATACTCATCTACTTTATAATTATGAGAAGTAGTTTTCCTTGCTTCTTTTATAGCAGATTCATTAATATCTGTTCCTATATATTTATTTTTCTTAAAATACTTTGATAATCTTCCTGTGCCACAACCTATTTCGCATACAGTTTCTTTTATCTTTTCAAGTTCTACTATAATTGCTTTTGTTAGTCCTGCTTGTCCTTTTGGATAAACTTGTCTAATTCCTGATGCTTTATTCCACTTTCTTATTACATCTTCTCTTTCTTGAAGCTCTGGAGAGCCTAGTATTTCCTTTGTAAAACCTGACATAGATTTCACAAATCCAGAATGTTTATATATTTCACAATGTTCTATAAAGCAGTTTTTAAAATGAATTAATTCCTCATCTGACGTTCTTTCCCTTGCTGGATTTGGTTTTGGAAATACATTCCCATCTACTATCCTTTGCATTGGATGTTGTACCTTACTTTTTTCTAAAGGACATCCGCATAATATAATTTCTCTAAATCCCATCATCAAACCAACAGTAATACTATTTTCTACACTACTTCCTTTTGATCTTGTAACACTCCAAAAGTAATCAACATTGCTCTGCTTTTCCCAATCACGAGCTCTGTAACAATGTGAAGTAAAATCTCTATGAAATGCTTCCTGTAATGCTTTTAATTTCCCATGTGTTTCATAATGATCTGAATATATAAAATCAGATTTAATAAATCCTGAAGCATGTCCTATAGACATAATTTTAACATGAGGTCTATTTTTCCTTATTAAAGAAACATCCTTTTTCCAACAAGGTCCTGAACCTACTATCAATAATGTACCTTTATGTATTTTATCATATACTTTAAAATTTTCATCATCTGCCCAATAGTCCTCTGTCCAATCTGCTTCTTTAAATGCGTCATCATCCCAAGGTTTCGGTTTCCCATGAAAGCAGACAATCCTACAATTTTCAGGAATTACTTTTAATCTTTTCTTTCCCATGTCAGGTTTAAATGTTAAAATTTGATCTGGAAATAAATCTTGGAATCTTGCTGTAGGAGTAACTATACTTGATATGTATGCTTGATCTCCTCGATGAGCAAATTGCTTCATTAATTTCTTCTCATCTTTTAAAAAAGTAGTATATATCTTATTATAATCTACAGCATCTTTTCCTAACCACATTAAACCACTTGCAGGAAGATGTGTTCTATAAAAATCTGAAAGCATAAAGAAGTCAGCATTTGTTCCTTTTAAACAAATAGAAGTAATATCATCTACAATAGCAGTATCTAAATCTATAAATAAAGCAGGGTAGAAATTCTTAATAATATCAGGACGAAATAAATCTATTTTGCACCAATAGGAAGGATAGTTATTTGCTAAAGGAATATATAGAACATTATCACATTTTCTTTTATTGGCATACACATTATTTAAACAAATTATTCTATGAGGATGTGCTATTTGTTTTTGTAATGCTTTTTTCAATCTATAGAAATGTTCCATTGAAAAAGTAGAACTTTTCTTCATAACACATATTATATTTAACATTTCCATTGAAAAGCCTCTTCTAATTCAATTTTAGGGAAAACATCAAGTGCTGAATCTGGATTTGCATTATAACATTCAATATTTAATTTTTTTAATCCTTCTGCTATAGTAGTAAAATGTTTTATGAATTTGTATTCATAAATGTCATCTTTTATATAAGATTCATTTTCTCTATACCAATTATGTTTTCCATTTGTGACTTTCATATCATATCCCAAAAGGAAAATCCTCTTTACTCCCAATAGGACAGCTAAATTGATTGCAAGAGCTCCTGTAGAACAATTCCAACATAATTGCCAATCAGTTTCATAGTGCAACCCAAAATTTAATCGTCTACATATTTTTATTTCAGGTTCACTAAGAAGATTTACAGAATTGGTTACTATTAATCCACTAAATTCTTGTAATGCCTTTTTCTGTCTCCTGTACCATCCTTGATCTCCAAAACAACAAATGTCTATTAATGGATACTTTTTGAATGTGTCATTACATCCTATAGTCCATTTAGACATTAAAGGAGTTAGATCAACATCTTTAAGACTAGATCCTCCTCCTATAATATAACAAGAATCCCCTTGCCACAATTTTGGAACTTTAAACCACTTATTCATCGGTCAAATTTTCAGCTTCACTTTGTTTCAGAGGAGCATTATTAATTTTAGTTCCTTTTTTTGGATTAATCACATTATAACCTAACTTAGTTTTTACTGCATGTAATTTGCGTGCTCTCTTTACAGGAACAGGCTTGACAACCAGTTTTTTTGGTATAGGTGTAATTTGTATAGGGGCAGGCTTGACAATAGGTGTGTCGGCTTGGATAGGTTTTTCTACTACGTCTTCTATTTCTTCTAAAAACAAAAACTTATTAGGGAATAGTTTTACTAAATCGAGATCTGTATTTATTATATCTCCTTTTATTAATTTCTTTCCTGTTTCAGTATAATGTTTTCCTATTTGTAATCTAAATCTTTTCATTTTTCAATGCCTTTAAAAAACATGAGGGCAAAAATGCCCTCATTAACTATACTTATTTTACTATTATAAAGATGCGTGTAATACTCCACAATTATCAGAAGAATCTGCTCTGATCTGAGGAACTAGAATCTGCATAACTTTGAAATGTACTAAGAAACCACCATTGGATTCCCACTGTACAGTCGTAAGATTAAGTCCATTTACCATTCTAATAGTATCATCAGTCATCTGTACCAAAACAATATTGGAAGCGGTCAATTTATCAATAACTTTAATATCAGCAATACCATCAAGTTTCATCAATCTTTCTCTAATAGTTAAATCACTATTTAATTTGAATTCACCGTCAAGAACTGTTTCATAATTTGTAGGTATGTAAAGAATATAAGGTCCAAACATATTGTCATTAATAAGAGCCTGTTTCCAGTCAAGTACGTCAGCAAGAATCAACTCACCTGTTTTTGCACTGCCTGTCCATGCTAATGGAATAGTAGCTGTATTTCTTGTTGGAAAGTCTGTGTAACCATAAATAGTTCCACCACCAAAAGAATAAGTACTTGAGCCATTAAAAAGAACTGTTTCAATCTTTTCTGATACTTTTCTAGATGCTTTACGAGCTAAAGTAGTATCAAGAGCTTCGCCTCTTTTTCTACTTGCAGTAAGTTTTCTGATATCAATCTGAAAATCTTTATGCACGATAGGAAGTGGCAAATATTCAAGTTCGAAATTAACTGCGTCATTCTGTCCTTTTACTACTGGGGACATTGACATTACTGCAGCACTTACGTCATCAACATTTTCAGATTCCAAAACTGTTGAACCAAGTCCATCACCTATTTGGAATGTTAATCCTCTGGAAATTAGATCCTGTACACCAACAAGTCTGTCTAAATGTACATCTAAAACAGATTGGTCAATTGTTTTCCATTCATCTTTTCTAAGTACAGTATTTGTACGAAGGGCATTTGGATTCATATTATTAGCAAGCAAACGTCCTGCGACATCTCCCTGTGCAATGAATTTATTATTTTTAACCTGTATAATATCTCCCATTATAAAATCTCCTTTTTGTTAAACTATTCTTACTTTGATTCTGTATGTACTTGGATCAGCTCCTGAAGAGTCTGATAAATCAACAGTTTCCAAAGCTACTGCGACAATAGCCAAAGGATATTCTACGATTCCTGCTGAGTCTGCTGAGTGAGTGTTTAAAGATCCTGCTCCGTCTGATTCTAGGAAGCCACCTTTTGTAGCACTCTGTCCATTTGCCAAAAGAGCATATACTTCATCACCTGATTTAAAAATACCATACTGAACTAATTTAGTAGTGGCATAAGCAGTCGTGATTTTATTTCCTTGAAGCTCATCTTCAAGTGCGAACATTTTTTCAGCATTCTGTCCTGCTGAATTATGAGCAACTACTGTATCTGCTGTTGCAGAAGTCATTTCAAGAAGAAATCCAGGAGTTACAGAACCACTGGCAAGAGCTTCACCTCTTACTGGATCACCTTTTAAAGTAATTGTATTATTAGCCATTATTTAGATCCTTTATTTTTATTTTGAATAAATTCAATCATGTTAGGAGCATTAGGAATAGAATCATCTTCATTCTGTGCATAACCATCTGTATTGCTTTTGCCTTCATAATTGTCTTCTTTTACCATATTAAAAAGAATACCAAGTTCATCAAGATCTTTTGCTTTTAACTGGTCTTCAGAATATGCACATTTTTTATTATCCACTAGAGATTTAATTCTTTCCTGTCTCTGTGTTTCATAAATTCCTACTGCATTTTTTAATGTGTTTGCAATGGCTTTAGGAACAGCATCATAAACATCATCCATTGTGTTAAATTTAATTGGTTCAGGTTTCTTTTCTTCTTTTGGTACATCTTTATTAGCCTTTGGAGCATCTTCTTTTACAAGAGATGCAAAAGGTTTCAACATTTCTCCTAAAGAAACTTCCATTTCTTTTTTGTTTTCTTTCAAAGCATCGGTGACTATTGTGCTAATAACACCTAGTTGATCTTTGTTGAAAACAGGAGTTTCTTCATTCTTTTTTTCTTTGTCCATCTGTTCCTTCTCCTTAGAGTTGTTCTTATTAGTATTATTTTTATTGATTCTAGGAATCCCTGCTCCGTCTTCCCAACTACAGGCTCCTTTTTCATCTATTAAAATAGCTAAATGATCAGGTCTATAATTTATAGCAATGGAAGAATACTCTTTGTTGCCAAATGTTCCTTGCTCTTGAATCTCTTCTACAAATAAACCAGTGGAAACATCCATTGGATTATTGTTGTGAATGTTTTTCAAGATTATAGGACATTTAACATTCGCCTTTGCAATATCAAACCATGCTTCAGCCTTTAACTTATCATCTTCCATAACAGTATTAAAAATATATCCAATCTTAAACTCTTCAAAAGTAAGAGGAAGATTAGCAGATACATTGGTTCCATTTTGAATTGGATGCCTAACTGTTATGGGATTACCATTCCATGCTTGAGGGAATTTGGCAATTTCTGACTTCGGATAATAAATGTTATTTAACACTCCCTCTTTAATCATAACCATAGGGACTACTAAATATTCTTTTCCTTCTAAAGTTCGTCTAGAAGCAGAAGCAAAATTCAAGTGCAAAGTTTTTACTACTTTATTGGTTATCATACTCGTCCTCTTTCTGAAAGTTTCATCGTATACAATATCTAATATATATAATAATTTATATTCTAAAAACAAAAAATCAAAGAAAATGTAGGTTATTTCCTCGTAATTCTTTTTGGTTTAGGTTTTGATGTATGCCTTCCGTAAAAATCTTGTTTACGAAAAGTACCATCCTTTCTAAAGTATTCTCCTCCTATACTATCTGCTCTGTACTTGCCTGACACACCTGAAATATTAGGGAGGTGAGGCAAAATCAGACATCTACAATTCGCATGGAGAGGGATAAGTCCTTTAATGTCAACAAGTTGGAACACTCTACCATTCATATCAGCACAATCAGGACAGTTATGAACTAACACACCTTCCACATAATATTCTGGGACTTCATTAATTTCTAAGTTGTAGACAGTTATTTTTTGGTATATGTTATCGCATAATGGACTACTACTAACTATAGGAGGAATATTTTGAAACTTATTTGTACAAACTGTGAAAAAGAATTTTATGCAAGACTTAAAACAATAAAATATTGTTCTCATAATTGCTACATAGCTTTTATGAAGAAAACTAAATGGAAGAAAATATACAAAACATGTATTTTTTGCAAAAAACAATATGTACCTCATAGAAAAAATGATGGGTCCATATACTGTTCTAAAGAATGTTTCCACAAAGCAACTATAAAACTCTTTCCTCTTGAATGTGAATATTGTGGTGTTATTTTTAAACCTGGGATTAGAACCAATCGTTTTTGTAGTGTGCTTTGTTATAGAAGTGCTCAGAAAATGTCTCCTAAAAAACCTCCACAAACACCTACAACAATTCTTGTTGAATGCAAGAGATGCAAGAAACAATTTAGTTGGACTGGTTATCTTGCTTGGGAAATTAGAAAATATTGTTCTGAAGAATGTAGAAGACCTCCTCATTTTGCAATTTGCAAAACATGTGGAACTAAATTTCGTAAAGAACCTAAAACCAATCAAATATTTTGTAATACAGCTTGTTATGTTAGATACACAGGAGAATCTTCTCTTGAAAAAACTATTAGAGAATGTCTTGAATCTCTTAATATTAAATATATCCAAGAATTTCCTATAAAGAGGTATTCTATTGATTTTTTTCTTGTTGATGCAGGTATTGCCCTTGAGGCAGACGGTGTCTATTGGCATTCTAAAGAAAGAGATAAACTTAGAGATAAGAGAAAAAGAGAACTCCTTAATAAAAAAAACATATCTTGTTTTTCTATTACTGATGAAGATGTTTTCAATACTAAGAATCTGCAAGGGCTTGTTATCAATAGACTCAGGAAAATCATTAAGAGTCAAATCACAAGCAAGAACCCATCTTCCTTTAAATAATTTAAAAGGATGTTCTTCTGTTACTATTATTAAGGGAGTATTTTTTATTTTTATTTTTAGAAGTCTTCCTGTATATAAAGATTTTTTTGTTTCTCTTACTTGTTTCAAACCTTTGCTTGTATAAACAAAATCATCTTTCTTAATATCTTCTATAGGCAACATACCTTTGTTTGTGTTTACTTTTGTTCCTTTTACAAAACATACACGAGATCCTGCTGTACTCCATTCTGCTCTTACCGTCACGTTTTCCAATCCTGCCTCTAAATACCTATTTACATTTGCTACATGATGTGCTCTTATAATTTCTGTCCTTGCTAAAGTACGAGCCCTTCTTATTCCTATATCATCAACCTTTTTTGCTAATTCACGAGCTATTGTATTAGGATTCTTGCCTTGAGCCATTCCTTCTGATAAGGTTCTGGATATTTGTGTAGACATCTGAGAGGTGATTCCTTTTAGGTCTTCAAATGCTCTTATATATAAAACACCAACCTCATCAGCATGTATAGGAGCTACAAAAGTAGGAGATATAATACCCTCATAACTAGGAAGCACTTTCTTAATTTCTGCATCTGCTCTTGCAATTCCTCTTCTATAAGCAGAACCAATATAAGTATTCATCCATCTGCTATGTGCTACAATACGTCTTCCTTCTCTTTGTGTGACCTCTAAAATATGTGTATCGTTCATCTCCCCTAACCAATCCATAAACTCTTCTACTTTTTCAGGATTGGTTTTATATTCAAAAGCTCTTGAAGGAAGTTCATCTACTAAGAATTTTAATTGCTTCCGTTTCTTTAATCCAAAAACATCATTAACTACTATATTATTATATATCAGATTCTTTAGATTACCAAAACGTAAGTTCATTCCTCTAACAAAATTATTCCTTAGAGTAGTCGTTCTTGTAGGATCAAATTTCTGTAAAGACATATTACAACTCGCTTAAATCTGTATCAGGTTTTCTATCGGATTTTCCTATTCTCTTAAATCCAGTACCAGCGACTCCTCCTTCTTCTCTATCTTCTTCTACTATGATATGTTCTATTTTAGCAATATCATCCATAATAGATTTAACTTGAGCAGGTGTTAAGTTTAAAACTTTATCCAAGAAATGCTCTACAGGAAATACTTCTTCTATTCCCATAGTGGAAGCATAACGAGCTATAGACTCTGTCATAATCCTTGTTATCTCAGCCTGTTCTTTATCAGACAGTAGTTTTTCTTTCTGCCATGTAACAGTATACTCTTTATCTTTTGGAGAGGAAAGTATTCCTATTTCTATCATTAGATCGATAAAAGGACGTAATACAGTAGGAGTAGCAAAATCATCTCTTCTTTGCTGTACCCTATCCATAAAGTTTCTTTTGTCTTGAGAAGATGCTAATTGAGCTTGTTCACTACCAAATAAGATTCTTTGTGGAATTCCTGTACTTGCTGATATCAATTGGATTTGTATATTGAAAGGAGCTTCAGGATCTCCAAATTGAGGCTTCAACTCTTTTACTTCTATACCTTGTAGCTTCATAAATCGTTGCATAGAATGAACATATAGTTCTATTTGTTCTTCTAATTGTGCTTTGGTTTGTGATAAGTCAGCTTCAGGAGGAGCAGTGAAAGCCATTCCTGCGAAAACATTTCTCCAAAAAGCCTCAGCAGAACTACCTACTATTTTTTCTATATCATCTAATCTATTGTAAATACTTCTTAATCTAGGCTCGCCATATATATCACTCTGTAAAGGATTGTCTGCAAAATGAAGTATTCTGCTATAATGAACTTGCATTGCTCCTACAGGAGTTGTCATATTATCTGAATTTTCATTATTAGGCATAATGGTATACATTTCAGGAAGCATATATCTTTTAGACCCTGTATTGGTATTCCATGTTTTAATTTGTGTCTCTTCTTCTGAGTAAGGTTGTAAATAAAGCAATTCCGTTGCGTCTGTCAAAGGTTCACTTAATCTCCTACCGTCGTTAGCCCCTATTAAAAGAACACCAAATCTGCCTAGTCCTGTTAATTTGTCGGCACGAGTAAAATAGTGCATAACCCTAAAGTCTTTAAACAAAGAATTTACACCATCTTCAAATTCAGTAGCTTCAGGAGTTTCAGTATCTCGTATAAGTGGCATATCCTTCCAAGTATACTCAGGAAATATATTAACAATCTTTCTAGCAATATCCTGTCTGTAGTATTTGTTAGCATAATCAGAGTTTTTGATGTTTGTAGAATATCCTAATTCCTTATAGACATCCCTATCCCCATCAAACGTCTTTCCTAAATCCTGTCTAAGCGTATTCCTCTCTACAATAATACTAGCATTCTGCATCAAGGAAACAGTCTTTTTTTCTAACTGCTTATACTTTTCAGCACTTACATATTTTTTATTTTCCACTGTTACCATGCTCCATATCTTTTATTTCTAAATAATTTGTTAAACGCCCCTGAACTCGCATCTACTTGATCTGCAAATTCCCCCTTTGGAAAAAATCTCAATTCATCAATATATCTATTATTCCAACTCGCTCTCAATAGACTTACATTACCCTTTGCAACCTGAATGGCAAATGGTTCTGCTCTAACATCCTTTTCTCCAGTTGGTTTTTCTGCTTCTACACTAAAACCTCTTAAATTCTTAATAGTAGCTTCAGCAGACTCTTTTCCTCCAGATCCAGGTTCTTGCTCTACCCAAATCTTGACTGAATATCCATCTGCTATTGCTGTACTTTTTATATTCGCCTCTCTATTTTCCACTGCCCATTGACCAGTAACAACAGATTCTATGAAGAATGTTCCTCCTTTTAATTCATGCATCAAGACTCCAGCAGTACGTTTCCCACCATCCTCAGTTCCAGCTTTATCCCAATATCTAATACTTCGAATAATTTCACTTGGAATATCATCTTCAAGTTTCATTTCCCCTACCTTGAACATCGCTCCTTGACGAGGAACAGGATTTTGCTGTAGTTGACCAGAAGCTCCATAAATACTGAGACTTCGTTTCATCTTATCTATCGCAATTCTATCAAAACGTGCTTCCCAAAGAAGATCTCCTATTTTTTTTCTTGGATCTACATCTCCCAAAGAAGAACGAACCCTATTCATTCCCTCATACTCAGCAGGAAGACAAAGATGATCCCAATCCTCCTTTTCACGCTTCAAAATATATCCTACCAGATCTCTTGAATGTAACCTCTGCATAATAATAATATAAGAACCAGTCTTGGAATCATTCAATCGAGTAGACATAACTTGATCCCACCAATCAAGAACCTCTTGACGCTTGACCTCTGAAGAAGCATCTTTAGCAGAAAGAGGATCATCTATAACAATAATATCCCCTCCCTCTCCAGTTGTACTACCTTTTAGAGAAGAAGTTAATCTAGAACCTCCTTGAGTATTATCATATCTACTTTTAGTATTTTGATCCCCCTCCATAGCAAAGTCAGGATTGGATTCAAGAATCAATTCCATATAATCAGGAGAAGTAATAACCCTCCTAGATTTAACAGCATCACGAATAGAAAGTTTATCTGCATATGTTGTATACAAGAACCTCTTCTCAGGAAATTGCAACCAAGCAAAAGCAGGAAAAAATACAGCAACATTCAAAGACTTCATATGACGAGGAGGAATTGTAATAATCAACCGAGTTATTTTTCCATCAAGAACTGCTTCCAGATGTTTGCAAATCATCTGTATGTGCCACCCTCCGACAAACTCTCCTTGTTCTACGTACTTCCAATGCATCTTGATGAAGTGGTACAGGCTTTTCCTCGCTAACTGTTTCCTCACCCTTGCTAGACTCGGGAGATTGTTTTGGTGATCCCAAGATAGCTTCGATGGCTTCAAGTTGTTCAACATCTAATTCCTCCAATTCATCATTTGATTTCCTATTACTACCTATTTGTTTTTTAGAAAAAGTTTCAAGATCCTTAGGACCTCGAGCATCCTTGATTGTAAGAGTACTTCCTTTTGACCAATCAAATCGATTCTGCATGACCATAGTAAACAAAGAATTATTGAATCCTGCATTGTGAACATTTATCCGAGCTTGACGCTCCCACCATCCCTTTGCAAGAATTTCTCCATTCTTGATAGCCTTAGCAACCTCCTCATATTCCTTCATCCAAACAAACAGTGTAGAAGGAAGAATACCGAGAGTATTACAAAGCTCAGCAACTCCCAATCCCTTACTCATATAATATACTATTTGCTGAGGAACTTCTTCATTGTATCTGGTTTTTGCTCGAGGAAAATACTTGTCCCTCAATTTTCGTGAAATAAACGAATGTTTTTCCATAATTAATTTCTCCTATCTATATATTAAAATACTACTTGAAAAAGGATTGTAAAACATCAAAGATTATAGAGTCCTCTGAAAATAGTAATTCTAAAATAATATTCCTCTTAAAATATATTCTTCCCCAAAAGCCTTCGTCTTTTGAAATTCTTCGAATTATACTTTTCTTCTCTTAATAAATTCATATAAAAAATCATAGAATTAGAAAGAATGTATATTGTAATTTCAGAAGGGAAATGAAGCTAATGAGAAGATTTAAGAATTCCAAATAGAAGATTGCAATGCATCTAGTTTTTTATTTTTAAGGATAATATGAAGAGAGACATCTACCTCTATTTTCTTTTTTCCATTCTTTTTTTTCTTTTTCTTTTTCTTAGAAGGAAATGGCTGTGTTTTAATTAATATGAATAATTGTTCTAAGCATAGTTTTTTATTTTTAAATCTATGAAGTGATTGATGACAAAAAGGACATAAGTAGATAGTATCTTTAAATTTTTCTTTCCCTATATTTCTATATGTAAGATGATGAAGTTCCAATCGTTCTTCCGTAGTTTTGCAACAAGAGCATTCATACGGATGCCATTTTCTATATGTTTTTTTATATTCTTGCCAATGACTTGATTGTAAATAGTCGCTATATTTCATTTTTGATTGCCTTAATTTATAAGAATACAATATACAGCAAGGCATATAATATGCCAACCTTGTTTTTTAAAATTCTATTAAAAAAACAAGCAGACCTCACAACATTTGAGAAAGTAAGAAAAAAGCACTGAGAAATAGGCTATTTGATGTGAACAAAGTTACTTCTAGGACGGCACGAAAACAGCTAAAATGCTCTATGCAAATCCCTACTCAAAATAAACATGCAGAATAACTATAGAATATGCCCTGAATCCATGCTATTCCACTACTATTTACCATAGAATATCCCCAGTTTATATGATGATGTGAGAATGCCATACAAGAAATATACTATTTAATAGAAAAAGATGATGTGAGAATACAATGATACAATACAATCCTCCTTATAATAATACAATCCCCAGAGGTAAAAACTGATATAAGAAAATGAGGAAAAATTGAGATGCGAGATAAAACTGAGATATAAGAATGAGATTCAGTTGTAGGCACGAAAGGGAGTATATATAGAGGTAAGAAAACATCCTAGAATCATTCCTCATATAGATAGTTGATTCCATATAGAGGTAACATAGTAGATATTAAATGTATTCCATATAGAAGTAGTAGTGGATTCCATGTAGACATATCCTAGTAGTAAGAAAACATCCTAAATTTATTCTTCATGTAAGTAGTTGATCATGAACCACAACTACCAATTTACCTACAACTTTTATGGTTTACCTACCCTATACACTTAATAAACTATTGCAATGTATACTAACCCTGTAAACTATACTATTACTAATGTATACTATAATTATAAAGTATGTATGTTGTTATGTTTACTATAGTTATAAAGTATGTTGTATTGTAGTATACTACACCCATAATATGGGTTAAGTAAAACAACCTCATATATACATTACCACTAGGCTTTATATACTTTATACTTTACATACTTTATAGGCTTTATTGTTTACTTACCTCATAAGTTATGTATGCTATTATATTACTTAGTTTATATACTTAGTATGTTACAATATTACATAGTTTATAAGGTATATGTAGTTTAGTTGTACTGGTTATTACTGGTTAAAATTTTATTACTTGTATACATTATTACTTATAGCTACAATGTTATTTTAACACTATTTAAACTACATTTTTATATGCTGTATTAGGTACAATATTAATATTTTTATCATAGCAATAGTTAATGATTAACTATTATTGTATTATTTAACTTTTAGCTATTGTTTTTGTTGTTTAAATAGGTTAAACTATAATTAAGCAAGGTACATTATTAACAATTAATTAAGGGGTATTTATTATGGCTACTTTAACACAGGCGCAATTAAGTGCACAGGTAGCACTTTTAACAGTACAGTTAAAAACTGCTAAAGCAACAATTAAAAGCAATGGTGCTAAAACGCACCATAGCTTAAATAGTGCGCAGCTTACTTACTTAGTATGTAGTAGCACAAAACATGCTGGTAGTACCAATAAACAACTAGCAACGGCAGTTGCAGTACTTACAGCAAGGTATAAAAATAAACCATTGCAAGGTATAAACACTGCAAATGTTAGCTGGTGCAAAAGTATTATAAATGTATGCAATAAAACTACATACAGTAAACTATATTTTAAAAATTTAAACTGTTTAAAATAAAAAATATTATATGCCTATATTTATTTATAGGTATATTTTTTTTACCTATATTTATTTATAGGTTTTTTTATCATTACAATAGTTAATCATTAACTTTTATTAAAAGGGGCTATTTATTATGCAAAATATACAACTAAACATTAATGCTAGTACTATGGTTATTTATGGTGTTAAAAACTGTAAAAATAATTTAGTTAAAATAACGTTTAAATATAATGGCATGCAATACTATAAAGCAATTAAAAAAATAAATACTAGCAATAAAGCGTATTTATTAATTTATAATACTAAATTATTAAAAATAAATAAAAATATTGCTAAATTAAATTATATACAAATACAAAATATTATTAATGCTATTTAACTCATAGCAATAGTTAATGATTAACTTATTATTACAAGGGGCTATTTATTATGTTATTAGGTAATAAATTTTTACACAAATAAAAAAAGTATGCAACATGTATAATAATTTACAAATAAAAAAATAATTATTGTTAGTACGGGTAGCTACAATAGTAATTTTAAAAAGTTAGCTATTAAGCAGCTTAAAATAAAAAATATTTTATGCCAGTATTTATTTACTGGCGTGTTTTTTTACCTGTAAATTTTTTATAGGTTTTTTATTATGTACTGGGGTTTTAAAAAATTATATTTTTAGGCATATTTATTTACAATATACCTTTTTTATTTTTGTACTGGCATAATGGTACACAAAACGGTGAGGTGTTAATTAAAACGGTGACAACTAAAAAGGTGAGGTGTTATTATGAGTAATAACAAAATAAATGATTTATTATTAAGACTTAGTAATTGGGACGATTTAAAAAAGTTTGACAAATTAATAATTAAAATGGTGACTGATTTAACAGGTGATGATATACAAATGGATATTGTTGCATGCGCTGAGTTTTTGGCTGACAGAGTTATAAAAGTAGTTGATAAAATGTAAAACAATGAAGGTGTTATTATGAAAGATAAAATTATTGCCATTTACGATTTATTATTGTATTGCACATTAAGTAAATATGATAAAAAATTACTTATAGAGGAATTAAGTTACTATTTGACATTTTTAAAATGTGACAAACATAATGGTGAGGTGTTAAAATGAATGAATTATTAGCTGAACGTGAACAAGCTATGAGAGAGGTTGTTTACGAACGAGTTGTTAAAATGTTTAATAAATTAAATGAAGTTGAAGAATTTACTGAAAGGCAAATAATAATGAAGATTACTGGTAAATTGCGATTTACTGGGTATGAAAGTATTACAAGTTTTATTGTTAAAAGTTTATTAGTTACTGCGAAATTGGTACTTAGTGACGAAGAAAGTGAAATTGCTAAATTGGTAACTAAAATTGCTAAATTAAATAAGGAGATTATTAAATTAAATGAATAGTTTTTACACAGTACGTTAAATTCTGATTTAACGTATTGCATAAAGATTATTAATATTATTAACCAGTAAAAATGAGGTGATTTATAAAATATATTTGAAATGATTTTACTTATTACACGAGGAATTAATTAATTAAAACTTAAAATGGTGGAAATTTATTATGAATGCAAAACAAAATATTAGTTTGCCTTATGAGAATGTTGTTAAAATGGCTTTAGAAGGAAAACAATTAAAATGTGAATTATATTGTAACCCTTTAAGTAAGAATTTAATAAAAGAAAGTATTGGGTATGAAATTATTTTAACTGATTTAGAAATACTACAAATTGAAGATGGTGAATGTATAATGGCATTTACACCATTTTGGGAAGAAAGCAAAGGAATACAAATTTGTATATTAGTAGAAAATGATATTGTATTTTTAAAAGAAATTCCTTTTACATATACAGGTAACGGCAAATACGATGTTATGGTAGTGAAACGTACAGCAGAAGAATATTTACCAATGTTCGTTTCAATTTGTGCAACATATAAATTAAATAGATAGTTTTTACACAGTACGTTAAATTCTGATTTAACGTATTGCATAAAGATTATTACTATTATTAACCAGTAAAAATGAGGTGATGTATAAAATATAGGAATTTTATTATTTGATTTTACTTAGTATATGAGGAATTAACTTTTAAAATGGTGAGGTGGTTTATTATGAAAGATATGAAATCGTTTTTTGTAACAGAAGATGATGTTAAAAACTTTGATTTGTTTACTAATGAATTGAAGATTATTAATTATGTAGGAATGAAATATTTCCCAAATCATGAAATGGCATGGGACGATTCGATTGATTTTTATATTTTAACTGATGGATGCCATTTGTTAGGATGTGAATACAGAGGAAGTGGAAGAGAAAATGGATGGATATTTTCATTAATAACAAATAAATAGGAGGATTTGATACATCCTGTCAGATAATGGTAGGATGTGACGAATGTTCTTAGAAATTAACTAATAAATAGGAGAAGTATTATGAATGAAAAAGAAATGGCTGAATATTTGATGATTCTTTTAGCAAAAGGAAATCATCTTAGCCATAATGGTAATCGTGGATTTTATTATGTAAGATTAATGAAAAAGACGATGTATTTTTCTGAACTATTTATAACTTTAAATGGATTTGCTTTATGATGTTTTTAACATGGAGTATATTTTGGGTTTCCATCATAGGATTATTTGTGATGGAACTTGTATTTAACATTTTTTAAATTAGGAGGCTATTATGAATAAGATGTTTATTGTGGAAATGACTAAAAACTTAATACACTATGAGTATAGTGGAAAAGAGTATGAAAAATATTTCCATTCTTATTGTAGTTTTGGAAAATTTGTTACTTATATACATGATAAATACTATGAAGAAGATTTGCAAGTTGGAAATAATTTTGATATGTATAATATGGTCGAGTATGTGATTTTAGGATTGGAACATTACATAGAAGCTGTACAAAGTGATCGTTGTACACCATTGAAAGAGATTAAAGAAGAAGAATTTTGTAATGTTGTTAATTTCATAAATACAATACTTGAATATAAAATAGCAATGAGGTAGTAAAATGGATACGGAAATTAAAAAGGAAGAAGTAGAATGGAACGAAATTGATATACTTACAGGCGAAATGGTGAGAGGTGAAAAAGTGGTATTAACTTGTGAAGGAAAGGAAATAAAATGAGACAAATTAAAATGACATGGAATGAGGTAATGGCACATATTCAAATTGGTACACCAATGGAAAAAAGTATGCCTGATGATAATATTGCTATTGAATTATTAAATGTGTACCACAAGAATTTCCAACCAATGAATATTCACTTTGTAGAAGAAAGATAATATTTACACAGCTCATCACATACAATGGTGAGTTGCATAAACATTATTAGTTAAGGCATTGACGTACACTTTGTCTGTTTCCCATACAAGTATAGGTAAATTGGTGAAACGTGGCAGAGACCTGCTTTGTCTTTAAAAATTTAACTATTAAAACGGTGATTACTATGGTGTACAAGGTAAAAGTAGAAGATGTTGGTTTGCTATTCATAACCAGCAATAGAAGAAAAGCAGAAGCAAGATATGAATTGGAAATAGAAAATTCCATAGAACGTAATTTGTTACAAGATGTTATCTTATTTGGAAATGATGATGTTCTTGAACATTTTAATGTTTGGAAGGAAAGATATATATATCCTGATCATTGTTAAATTTTAAAAGGAGAATGGACATGAAAAGAAAAAGAAAATCCAAGCAGACAATAATAAAAGAGGAATGCGAAAAACATTCATTTTGTTATATCACTGATTGTCGTTTTTATACTGCATGTAAGGATATTGTGGAAATTTATCCTGCCCCTAAATATTGGAATAGTAATACAAAAGAGGATGATGAAACATGTTCTTTGATTATTGAAAATAAAAACGAAGTAATGGTATATGATGATAAAGATAACTTATTTACAAACAAAGGAGTATAATTATGAAAAGATTAGAATGGATGGAGCAAATGTTAGAGGCAATGCCACCTGAACTATTATTAGAAAGTGTAATAAGAGCATTATCGGATAAAGCATCTAAAGAATGTTTCGAATATATAGATAAAAATTGGGGTTTTGATATAACATTTGAATAAAAAAGGAGAAGTAAAATGACAAACATAATGGAATTGGTAGACATGTTGGAAGCAGACAAAAATGGTGAGGAAAAAGCAGGATTTCTAGTTGACCTATTAGACTTATTTCGTAATGGTAGTAGCAAAGGTGATTTGATGGAGTTTGTTGAAAAAAATAGTAATGTTGATAGTGCTTTACCTCAAATGGCAGTTAAGAAATTACAAGAATATGGTATTGATTTAAGAAATTACTATGTATTAGATTACCAAGGTGAAAGACGTGGACAGTTATTAAACTTAGCTGAACATCTTGTTAATAGAATGAGTAAAACATTGAAAATTTAGTAGTATTTACACAGTCTATCATAAAATGGTGGACTGCATAAAGATTATTAACAAAACAAAAGGAGTATGATTATGAGTGATGAAGATGTAGAATTTTGTCCTGTTTGTAGAAAATGGATAAATATCGAGGGTATAATGGTAAAAACCCTAAATGGAAGAGAATGTTATGTGTGCTGTATGTGTGATTTGAACGGTATTGACGAAGAAGCATTGAAAGATGAGGAAGCATTACGGTACAATGGATTTATAATTTAAGGAGAAGCATTATGAAGTTCTATAATAAAGATGGAAGTTTAAGTAAATATAGTTTCAATTGTGGCTATATGGAATCATGGAATGAGGATCAATATTGGGTTCGCTTAGAAAAGGATTCTTGTTGTTGGCATGTTAAAGTATTTGACAATTATTTGCACTCAAGAACTTGTTGGGAATCTTTTGCTATAGATGAATTGACTACAGCAAGAAAGTTCTTCTATACAAAAATAAGAGATTGTTTTAACATAAATAAAAATATGTATTTGAAATTGGTAACAATACAAGAAAATAGGAGAGAAGTATTATGAATATTGATAAAATAGAAGAAAGTCTTCCAAGTGGAAGTGGTTTCGATTATAACTATGAGTTTGTCGAGCATGCAAATGGTAAATTGACGGTCAAGAGCTTTTATCATGCTATGAGTGAACGTGGTTATTATGTTGAACCAATGCCGTTCAAATTCACACTTTATATAAATTGTGGAGGATTTGATTTTAAAGATATAATATGTAATGAGAATAGATTAATTGCATATTTAGGATTAAAAGAGTATATTGGTGATACTATATGGGATGCTATTAAAGATTTGAATGTACTTAGAACTATAGGAGAAATTATTATTAATGATATTACCTTTGTTATTCAATATGATTTATTCAGTTTCTATGCAGGAGTAAGTGGAAATACTGGAATTGGAAATTGTTATATAGTGGATTATGATAATTATCTTAGTTTGCAGGATAATTTTGATGCTTTTGTTGACTACATAAAAGAAGATGAAGGAGTATCGATATGAAAATAATTAAGGTAATGGAAGGACATGGACATTATGCTGTTTTTGAAGCTCAGTATTATATGAGTGGTGATTTTTCCTCTTGGCAACAGATTTCTAAATGGTATTTCTATAAAAAATGTGCAAATAATAACCTTGATAAAATCTTAAAAGAAAGAAGGAAAATATGAAAATCAATGATGATAAAATTGTTGCAATAAGTCATCAAGAGGAAGGTTGTTTTACACATAAAGGATGTGACAATTGTGATAATGGATTTGGCAATACTACATTCAAAGTCAAAGCACATATAGAAGGATTTAAGGACTTTTATGATATTGAATTATGTCATTCATGCCTTTGTGCATATTACAATGGAGAGGCGTTTGATAAGGATTGTAAAAATAAATATCAAATGTAGAAGAATACTTTACTTACCATTATTTTTTATTATAACTATTGTTTTTTAAGTTAATATATGCTAGAGTCTATTAAAGGCATTTACTAACTTATTTAACGAGGCAAACTACATGAAGAAATTTTTAAATATTGACATGCTTTTGTATGTCGGTATATTATTATCATTTGCAGTAATCGAAATGATTGTATTGTTTTATATATGCAATCTTATTATCGTTCTAGAATAAAAAGCCTAAATCAAAGGAGATTATCATGGCTACTAAGAAAACAACAACGAAACCAGTAGTAAAAGAAACACCAATAAAGGAGACTCCTACAGTGGAAGTACCTGAAATAAAAGAAGAAGTAAAAATAGTTCACAATATTAAGAAACTATGTACTGAATTAAACAAATTGATTGATCCTCCAATGGACATTATCAATACTCCTGAAGAAGATTTGGTATTTGAATTGGATGATACCATTGAGTCATTAGAAAAGAATGATAAAGTTTCTAAAGAACTAAGATCCTATATGATTGATAAAAATATAGGACCTAAGGAACTAAGAGAAATTCCTAAACCTAAAGCAGAAACGGTGAAGAAGGAAAAAGGAATGAGTCGTTCTGATTCTGTATGCCTTGCATTAAGGGAGTTGGGAATTGATTCTGCTGAATCTGCTAAGGAAAGGAAAAAGGAAATAGTAGCTAAAGCAGACGAAATATTCGGAGCCGTTAAATCTGATACAATGAGTTATGTGACTTGTCTCACAACGATATTCAGTCACTTCAAAGTAATTAATATATAGGGTTATTTCATAGAGTGTTTCAATGTAAATTGGAGCACTCCTTTGAAACAATCGTATAAACCCATAACAAGGAGTAAGAATATGAATAACAAAGACTTACAAAAAATATTAAAATTTCATAAAAAATGGAGAGCTAATGATATTAATGGTATAAGAGCTGATTTACGTTATGCTGATTTAAGTTCTGTTGATTTACGTTATGCTGATTTACGTTCTGCTAATTTAAGTTCTGCTGATTTACGTTCTGCTGATTTACGTTATGCTGATTTAAGTTCTGTTGATTTACGTTATGCTGATTTAAGTTCTGCTGATTTACGTTCTGCTGATTTAAGTTCTGCTTATTTAAGTTCTGCTGATTTACGTTCTGCTGATTTAAGTTCTGCTGATTTACGTTCTGCTGATTTACGTTATGCTGATTTAAGTTCTGTTGATTTACGTTATGCTGATTTAAGTTCTGCTAATTTAAGTTCTGCTAATTTAAGTTCTGCTAATTTAAGTTCTGCTAATTTAAGTTCTGCTGATTTACGTTTTGCTGATTTACGTTATGCTGATTTACGTTCTGCTAATTTAAGTTCTGCTGATTTAAGTTCTGTTGATTTAAGTTCTGTTGATTTAAGTTCTGCTAATTTAAGTTCTGCTAA
>Ga0307987_1000405_pt1 | contig 25793 bp, 22 predicted proteins | sample EllFjometagen181_FD_203157 | JGI IMG/M metagenome (GOLD analysis project Ga0307987, IMG submission 203157) | Marine microbial communities from Ellis Fjord, Antarctic Ocean - #181 | ecosystem: Environmental > Aquatic > Marine > Unclassified | place: Southern Ocean | collected 2014-10-08 | reverse complement strand
CCATCTGGGGCGACTTCGACGCTCAGCTCATCTTCGACGAGCTGCCCGGCGAGCTGGCCATCCAGCCCTCCAAGGTCGGCTTCGCAGCCTACTACGACCACATGGGCCGCGTGGACCTCATGACCAATCACAAGGGCACCAAGCCCTTCTTCATCAGCGGCAAGGCCGTCCGCAAGACCCTCGAGTCGGGCGAGCGCCCCGATGCCCGCATCCTCCGCCCCGAGGTTGCCGACCTGCTGATCGAGGCCTACGACGCGCTGAACGACTAACGTTAGCGTTCGACCCGGCCAGCGCGCTCCTTGGGGGGCGCGCTGTTTGCTTCAGGGGGTTGCGCTGGAACGGTGGGCGCGGCCCGGCTCGATCCACTCCAGCTCGAACAGCAGGGAGCCGGAGAGCTCAGGGGCGGTGCCGCCTCGTTCGATGATGTACAGGCTGCGCGTGGCCAACCGCCCAGCCTCGAGGTCCCAGCTCGTGGCGCCGTGGATGTCCAGCGCGGGGATGCGTGCGTCTTCGGGGCGCAGCAGAGCCTGGGTGTCGAGCTCAGCCACCAAGCGCGGTCGGCCGGGGCGGAGGCTCAGCCTGGCGTCCCGCTGCCAGCGCAGCTGCTCCAGGCGGTGGGTGCCGGCGATGTCCAGCTCGAAGCCTGTAGGGATCAGGCGGGTGAAGGGGCGGGCGGTCTCGGTGTCGTTCCAGCGGCTGCCTGGGAGCACCGGCTCCGCGGGTAGGCGCAGGGCCAGCAAGCGGTGAGGCAGGGCGTCGGTCCAGTCGGCGGCCTCGAGCCGGTCCATGCGCCCATCCAGGGACAGGCTCAGGGTGAGATCGGACTGAGCCAGGCGGCTGCGCTCGTCGTCCAGGGCCGAGGCCATGGCGTCGACCTCCACGGGCACTCCGTCGGCGGTGATGCTGGCATCGAGGCTCTCGAGGTGGCCTTCGAGGATGAAGGTCCCTTGATCGTCCACGCTGCGGACCAGGTAGTGCCAGACCTCTTCGCGCACCGCCGTGTCGTCCCCCAGCACGTGGGTTGTGCGGTGCCGGTAGGCCAGCTCCATGCCCGGCGCCAGGCGCCAGCCGAGGGTCACCTCGCCCACGGGGACCTCCCGCGGAGGAGCATGACAGGCCATGAGCAGCAGCCAGAGCAGCATGGAGAAGCTAGTAGCCCATGAACCTCGAGCTGCCCTCCATCCTCCAGCCGCGAGCGCGTCACCGATGATTCAGTGGGACGACCCGACCCGGACCGTGACCATGGCTGTCCAGGACCTTCTCGATCGCAGCTCGGGCCCCGACGGGGGGCTGGGGCGGCTGGCGGCATCCCCCCAGGCCCGGGCACGGCTGGGGCAGCGGGCACACCAGCACTGGCAGGCCGGTCGTGAAGAGCAGGACCCGGGCTTCGAGCGGGAGGTCTCCATTCGTCACACGCTCGCGGTGCGGGACTGGACCTGCGTGATCACCGGGCGCATCGATGGTGTGAGCCGGGAAGGGGAGCACCTCATCGTCGAGGAGCTCAAGTCCACGATGCTGGACGCCCGGCAGCTCGACACCCTGCATCGGGAGCAGCTGCAGGGCTGGTGCCAGCAGCTGCAGCTCTACTTGCACTTCCTGTCGTGTCGCGGCGAGCTGGTGGCCGGCCGCCTGGTGCTGATCTCCCTGGTGGACGGCTGGCGACAGGTGCTCCCCATTCCCGACGATGCCGGGATGGGCACCTGGCTGATGGCCCGTCTGGACTGGCTCGTGGCCGTTCGGGACGACCTGCTGGCCCATCGGCGCCACCGGCGCAGCGGACCGCTGCCCTTCGCGCACGAGCACCCCAGGCAAGGCCAGGAGACCATCGTCCAGGCCTGTGAGGCCACCCTGGGGGACAGACGGCACCTGCTGCTCTCGGCGCCCACGGGGGTCGGCAAGACCGCCGCGGTGCTCCAGGGGGCCCTGCGGGTGGCCTACGAGCACGAACGCACCATCTTCTACGCCACCGCCCGCACCACGCAACAGCGCCTGGTGCTCGAGACCCTCGAGGCGATGCGGAAGCGGGGCCTGGTGATCCGTGCCCTGGGGTTGCGGGCCAAGGGGCGCAGCTGCCTGGCGGCCGAGCTGGACTGTCATCCGGAGCGTTGTTCCTTTGCCGCCGATGTGCCCGACAAGCTGCGTGCGCCCGAGCTGTTGGATGGCTTGCTGGCCGAAGGGGTGCTGTGGCCCGAGCGCATCGCCGAGGCCGGACGCGAGGCGGGCATCTGCCCCTACCTGCTGTCCCTGGAGCTGGCGGAGCGCTGCGACCTGGTGGTGGGGGACTACAACTACGTCTTCGATCCCTCGGTGGCGCTCCGTCGCTGGTTCGGCGAGCACAGCGAGAGCGGGGGCTCGGCGTCCTGGCTGGTGCTGGTGGACGAAGCCCACCACCTGCCTCAGCGGGCCAGGGGCTGGCTCTCCCCCCGCCTGGATGGGCGGGCGGTGGTCGGGGCGCGGCTGGCGCTGGACGAGCTCGGGGCCGCATTCACAGGCCACGTGGAGCTGCTCGAGGATCTGCTCGAGGCCATCGAAGACGCCGGGGACGGCGTGGATGCTGGGTTCCGGGATGGCTCCAGGCTGGTGTACGCGGACGCCCGGCAGTTCGAAGAGCTCCATGATCGGGCCGACGATCTCGCCCTGGACTACGCCATCGGCATGCAGCGCCTGTGGCGCCGCGGTGTGCCTCTGCCCCGGACCCCCGGGGTGAAGGGTGCTGCGGACCCCTACATGCGTGTGTGCTGGGACCTGGGTCGCTTCGTGGATCGTCAGGCCAAGGCGGGGGAAGAGACCGTCGTGCTCTACACCCCCCGACGGGGCTCCGCCGGTGCGCTGTCGCTGTTCTGCAGGGATCCTTCCTTGTACCTGGGCCCCCTCATCGAGGGCATGGCGGGCACGGTCAACCTGTCGGGCACCCTCGAGCCCATGGAGCTGCACAGGGTGCTGCTGGGGCTGTCCCCCGATCTGTGCGAGCAGGTGCGGATACCCTCGCCTTTCGATCCGGCTCGCCTGGCCACCGTGGTGGCCTCGAGTGTCAGCACCCGCCTGAAACATCGTGAGCGAGACGCCAGCAAGACCGCAGCGCTCATCGAGCAGGTCGTGATGGCGGTGCCGGGAAACACGGCGGTGCTCTTCCCCAGCTTCGCCATGCGCGATCACCTGGCCATGGAGCTGGAGCTCCCGGGGCGGGAGCGGCTGATCCAGGTTCCCGAGATGGGTGAGGCCGCCCGCAGCGAGCTGTTGGAGCGCCTGGCTCGGCCCGGCGTGACCCATCGGGTGCTGCTGGGGGTGACCGGGGGCATCTTCGGCGAGGGGATCGACCTGCCGGGGGACGCCCTGTTGGCCATGGTCGTGGTGGGCCCTGCGCTTCCGGCGGTCTCCGCCCAGCAGGACCTGGTGCAGGCCTGGTACCAGCAGCGCTGGGGCCAGGGCTTCCAGTTCGCCTACCTTGTGCCCGGCATGACCCGCGTTGTGCAGGCGGCGGGGCGGGTGATCCGAGGTGAGAGCGATCGGGGCTGCGTGGTGCTGGTGGGCCAGCGCTTCGTCCAGAACGCCTACCGGGAGTTTTTTCCACCGCACTGGCAGCCCGTCCGGAGCTCTCGTCCGTGGAGGGAGGTGGAGAGCTTCTTCGCTCGCGGTGATGAAGGCGACGCTGCTGTGGAACACGAAGGGCCCACAGCGGGGTAAGATGCCCATCCACTCAGGGAGGTGCCCGTGAAGGTCGAACAGCACCTCGAAGTCCGCAGTCCTCTGGACAAGCTCGAGCAAGAGGCCGTCCGTCGCGCCCTCGAGCGGCCGGACGAGACCGGGCGCCACCTGCTACACAGCCTGCGCTATGTGCTGTCGTTCGCGCGGCTCACCGTGGTGCGCAATCGCGATGGTCGGGACGTCGAGGTGGCGGGCTACCTGGCCCCCCACGCCTGGCGCGTGCGCACCACCCTCGAGCGTCACCTGAAGCCGGGGGGCAAGGAAACCCTGTGGGGCGCCGTGCGGGAGCTCCCGGATCTGGTGGCCGCCACCCGTGAGCAGCGGAACGGCCTGCTCGTGCGCTTCGAGCTGGACCGCGAGAGCCTCGAGGACGAGATCTGCCAGCGCAACCTGGTGTTGGTGGCCGGAGGCGGGGGCGGCGCCGGCTACGGCTATGTCGGCGCCTACGTGCTGTTCCACCGCAACAACCTGGACCCGGCTCTCATCGTTGGCACCAGCATGGGCGGGCTCATTGGCCTGTGCCGCGCCAGGCGAAAGCGCTTCGATGTGGCCGCCACGTTCCAGGTGGGCAAGCGGCTCACCTGGCCCAACCTCTTCCGTGTGCTGCAGAAGGGCAGCCGCTACGGGCTGCCGGCGGGGCTGCGGCTGGATCTGCATCGGGTGTTGGGCCCGCTGTTCCTCAACGAAGACGGCGGTACCCTCACCATGGGCGAGCTGCCGGTGCCCATGCGCATCGTCACTACGGGCATCAAGCTCGACGCCCTCAAGCACGATCTCAGCTACTACGAGCACTTTCTCGATGGCGTGATGGTGCCTGGTCGCGGCTTCACACGGGGCGGTCTCCGGCGGGTCGCGGGGGTGGTCAACCTCGTGCGTGAGCTCACGGACGACCCCGAGCTGCTCACCGAGATCGTGTTTGGTGCGGACGACTCCACCCGCGATGCCGACGTGCTGGATGCCGCCGGGTTCTCATCGGCCATCCCGGGGCTCATCCACTACGACATGCAGCGCGACGATCCCCACATGCGGCAGCTGTTGGACACCTTGTACTCCCAGCACGGCATCGCTCGTATGGCCGAGGGCGGCCTGGTCAACAACGTGCCCGCCAGGGTGGCCTACGAGACGGTGATGGACGGCGCCCTGGGGCGTCGCAACCTCTTCCTGTTGGCCATGGACTGCTTCGCTCCACAGCCCCGCAGCTTCATGTTCTACCCGCTGCAGCAGATCGTGCGCCCCAACGTGCTGCGCAACCTGCCCTACGCCCACATGTATCTGCCCATGAAGCGGGTGCTCAACGCCCTCAACCTGGCCCCCACGGTGCGCTCGGTGGAGAAGGCCCTCCGCTGGACCTCCGATGAGTTGAGGCCCGACATTCCCCTCATCAAGGCCATGGTGTCGCGTATCCCGGTGCTGTCCGATCGATAGGCTCCGAGCGCTCTCCCCCGCCCGCTGGGGGGGGTTACACTTTCGCCTTCCTTCGATGAGGTGATGACGTGGCTGAGCTCGTCCTTCGTGTGGAGTGCCAGGGCAAGGTGCTCGGTGAGTTCCCGTTGGACGGCGAAGCTGTGGTCTTGCAGTTGCAGGATGGAGACTCGGGTCGGGTGCTCACCACCCTCACCCTCGAGCCTGGCGAGCCCGCGCAGGCGTCGGTCCCGGCGCGCGGCTTCCCCGGCCTGCCGACCCACGCCGCCATCGGCGACCTCTACCAAGACGAGACCGTCGATCTGGTGTTGTCCAACGAAGACACCATCGCCAAGGGCCTGGCGCGCATCCGTGACGCTGCCAGGGGGGCCCCGGGGACCATCAACGTCGAGCTGCCTCGTTCGCAGCGCGTGGCCAAGGCGCCCGAGCCCCAACCCGAGCCGACCGGTCCCGAGATCCTCGAGGTCTCCGAGCTGTCGCTGCCCATCGCCCTGGGATTGCCGGCCCCTCCGGACGCCGACACGGTCAACCTCGACCTCGAGCCCCTGCCTGTCGCCGCCCTCCCCCCGGAACCCACCCAGTCCGATGCGGTGCAGCCTGGCTTGGCGCTCCCTTCCCCGGATCAGGACCGCTCCGTCACCCGCACTCTGAGCAATGGCTTGGAGGATCTCCTCGGGCTCGCTGATGGCCAGGCGCGGCAGGTCTCCGAGATCCTGCCCGCGGTCACGCGACCCATCCCCTCGGAAGAAGCAGCGCGGCCCACCCATGTGGACCAGCCCGCCCAGCCCGATGAGGACGAAGGCCCTCCCACCCACGTCAGCCACGAGCCATTCCTGCCTCAGCCCATCGCCCCCCAGCCGCCCGTGGATCCCGCGGCCGTGGCGGGCCCGGAGGACACCCGGGTCCTGGATGACGTCGAGGCGGGCACCCAGGTCGAGGGCGACTCATCGCCCGCTGCTGTGGGCACCCACTTCGAGGTGGGCACAGACTTTGCCGAAGATGACGACGAGCCTGTCACCGTGGTTGCCCAGGTGCCAGCCGCCGTTCGTTCCCGTCGCCCCCTCGCCCAAGGCGCTTACGACGAGCTCCCGGTAGGTCGCGGCCGCGTCAGCGGTGACGACCTCTCACTGGGCATTCCCCAGGACCCCGGCTTGGTGGGGCCCGTGGGTGGCTACGACGAACTCCCTGTGCCCGAGCCCGAACAGCCCAGGCGTGGCAGAGACGACGATCTGTCCCTGTCCTTGCCTTACGAACCGGGCATGACCGACGCCTCCATCGCAGAGCTGTCCCTGCCGGTGCCCAGCGGCTTGGACGGGCTCACCGGCGCGCCCGGGGACCCGTCACTGTCGCTGTCGCTGCCCATGCCGTCGGACGATCTCTACGACGACGAGTCCGAGGACGACATCACCCTGCCACTGCCCGAAGACAGCTCGTCGGCCGAACACTTCGAGCCCTTGGGTGGCATGGAGCCCACGGTCACCAACGCCTTCAGCGCCCTGCAGGTCGACGCCCTCGCGGCGCCGCAGTCCGTCACCCCCCGGCTGATGGACACCACGGCCGGCTTGTCCCGCGACCCCAGCACCGAGCGCCTCGAGGGCGCCGAGGTCTGGTTCCGCCGCGGCGGCGAGTGGACCCCCCGGGGCGCCCTCAACCTCGGCCAACACGTTCAGGCCTTCGGTGGCATGGTGCGCTGCGACGACAGCGGCGGGTTGGTGGTGCTGGCGGGCCCACGCCTGCACGGCTCCGCCACTATGCCCAGCGGCGAGCTTCGCCAGATCAACTCCGGTCAGCAGGCGGTTCACCTGCCTCCGGGCACCTCGGTCATCCTTTGGCAGGGCGAGCAGGGCATCTATGTGCGCTCCAACGTCGCGGCCGACGCCAGCGGGCCGGTGCTCGATCAGGGCCCGGTGGTCTACCGTCGCCCGCCTCGTTCCCGCTCGTGGAAGCCCCCCGTCTCGGATCTCGACGAGAGCTGATCGTCAAAAGTCCGGCTGGATGCGGTGCACCAGCACCAGCTCTTCGAAGCCGTCGCCGTCGATGTCCCCGGTGGTGATGGTCTGGCCCGTGAGCAGCCACGCCTGCTGGCGTGAGATGGTGGTGTCGGCTTTTCCTGCGTTCGAGGTTCTGTCCCATGCGCGGAAGAAGGTCTCGCCGTACCAGATGTAGGCGGCGCCAGCGGCGAAGTGTTCGTCGTCCCCGGTGGGATTGTTGCGCGGGGCGCCCACGATGATGTCGTCGAGTCGGTCGCCGTTGAGGTCTGCCAGGGCCACCGAGCTGCCGAAGCGGTCCCCCGCGCTCTCGCCCAGGAAGCGCAGGGTGGGTGAGGGGTCGCTCCGGTCGACCTGCACGTTGGCGTACAGCAACGCCAGGCCGCGCTCCCGACCTCCGCCGGGCACACCCACCAGCAGATCCGGTTCATCATCGTCGCCGAGATCTCCCATGGCCAGCGAGACACCCAGGTAGCTCTCACCAGATGGCCCGTGGATGACGGCGGTGGCGGCGTCTTCGATGGTGCTGTCGGCGAGCGCCGCCATGTCGTCCGAGACGCGGTGGCCGGGGATGATGTAGACGGCGCCGGTGGCGTCTTCGCTGTCGTGGTCGGCGAAGGGTACCCCCACGAGCAGCTCGGGCAGGCCGTCGCCGTCGAGATCCTGGTCGCACTGTAGCGCTGCTCCCGCCGACGCGCCCACCTGTGTGAAGCCGTAGCTGGCTCCTAGGCTCTGGAGCGGCACAGGGGTGGTGGGGTCGTCCATGGCGAGGGTCGCGGCTTGGCTGGACACCATGGTGACCGCACCACCCAGCGCGGCGCCGCCTCGCTCGTCCCAGCGGGCGGACAGGGCCAGCTCCGGCAGTCCATCGCCGTCCAGGTCTCCACAGCCCACCAGGACGCTGCCCGCTTGATCGTAGGCGGCGGTCCCCAGGGCGGTGAGCTTGGCGTCTTGGGTGGAGAGCTGGAGTGACGAGCCGCTGTCGTACAGGGGGCGCGTGAAGTAGCCACCTAGGTCGAACACGTACAGGCGACCCGCGGACACCGCCTCGTCGATCCCGCTGGCGGACGGTGCTGTGACCGCCAGCTCCCGCTGGCCATCGCCATCGAGGTCCACAGTGAACAGCGCGGCCCCCAGGAGACTGCCCTGTTGATCGTCCACCAGGTCGGGAATCACCAGGGCCTGGCCACCCAGGGCGCCCGGCTCGCGGCCCTCGAGGTGGAACACCATCACGGCCCCCAGTTCGGGCGCGCCGAGCACCATGGTGTCACCGGCGAGGGCGACCGCCCAGTCCGGACCCAGCGCCTCGGAGCCGGTCATGGAGAGCCAGGCATCCTCGGCGGGATCAAGGCGATTGCCCAGACCCTCGGCCTTGCCCTGAAATACGGACACCATGGCCGCCGAGTACACGTCCTGGCAGCCTGGGCCCACGCACTCCCCCGAGGGACACCCGGTGAGTGACAGGCCGAGGATGAGCGGTGCCAATAGCACCGTGGGCACTACTCGCTGGCGGCCGGAGCCGGAGCCGGAGCCGGAGCCGGAGCGGCGGTGGTGGACAGCGTGTAGGTGGTGCGCAGCTTGTTGGCCATCTCGAAGATGACTTCGTACTGCCCCGCCGGGACGTTGTTCAGAACGCCTTCGACCATAGCGGTGAGCACACCAACTTCGACGCCGTTGACCGTGACCACCAAGAACCCGATGGTGTCGTTCTTGATCCGCAGCTGAGAGTGAGCCGGAGCCTCACCGTCGATAGCGGCCACGGGCTCGAGACCCGCCACGAACTTGTCTGGATCGACATAGAGCTCGCGGAAGTTCTCCATGGTGCCGGTGGAGTAGTACGGGTTGACCGGGAAGGTCTTGGTGTTGGTGGCGTAGGCCGGCGTGGCCAGGAGGGCACCTGCGAGGGCGAGGGTCGAGAGGAGACGCATGGTGGGGCTTCCTGAAGCTTGCGTGATCAATCAGTGGGTGTCAGGCCGGAGTAGTTCGTTAACTCTCGGGACAGGTAGATGTCACTGGTGGCGAGATCGTAGTGGGTCTCTTCGACGAGGCCGAGGCCCTTGATCCAGTACTGCTCGGCGTAGCCGTCCATCTCCTCGCCCAGCGCGGTGTTGGACATGTGGTAGGAGTTGGTGAGCTTGTAGGCCTGGTAGGTGCCACCGGTGGGCAGGGAGTACGACTCGAAGCCGATCTCCTGGTAGGTACCCGCGAAGGCGATGGCGTACTGCTTGGTCTTGCCGTGGCTGTCGGTCTCGACCGTGACGGTGTAGTCGTAGGACCACGAGCCGCGGTTGCCGGTCTCGGACTCGGAGGGCAGGTACAGCCGCGCAGGGTTGTCTTGGGCGGTGACATCCATCGCGACGGGCATGCCCATCATGCTGTAGGACACGCTGCCTTCCCAGCCGTAGACGTACATGCCGTCGCCTTCGTTGCCTTCGCAGGAGACGAAGATGTCCACGTCGAAGGCGTTGGCGCCGCCGATCATGTCGCGGTACTCGAAGCCGTCCACGCCCCAGCCGCTCGAAGCGCCGATGCCGGACTGCTCGCCCGTGGTGGCTTCGCCCTGGTAGACGACACTGTAGCTGCGGCTCCAGCCGTTCTGGTCCACCGGGTCGTAGCCACTGGGGCAGGTGTCGACGTCGGCATCGGAGTCGGAGTCGGCGTCGGAGTCGGCGTCCGTGTCGCCATCGGCGTCGGTGTCGGTGTCGGTGTCGGTGTCGGTGTCGGTGTCGGTGTCGCCTTCGACGTCGGTGTCACCGGTGTCGTCGACGGGTTTGCCCTGATCGTAGGGGTTGGTCGTGCATCCCAGCAGGGTGATGAGAAGTAGGGGAAGCGCGCGCATAGGACCTCTGGGGTCAGGGGGTTCACGGGAGCCCTGGGTCAACGGGGCCGAAGTGGGGTTAGGAGGTGGGAGCGGCTGCGCCGAGCCGGCACCCTGTCGGGTGCAGCTGGGGTACACCGATGTGGACCTCCGGACAGGCGTTGTAGCATCGGTCGAATCCGCTGGCAACAGCGGGCTAAGAGGGACGATCATGGGATCGTCGCCCAGCGCTCGGCCCAGCCCCACCTCACCAGCCTGGACCGCCCCTTTCGGAGCACTCATGACAGCGGATCTGCTCTTCCTCCACATCGACGAACTGCTGACCGGCGACGACCGGGGTGTGCTGCGAGATGCGGGGGTCGCCTTCGCGGACGGGCGGGTGCTCTGGGTGGGCCCCAGCTCCCAAGCCCCCGCGGCACGTGAGCAGGTGGACTGCTCGGGGCTCGTGGGCTTGCCGGGGCTGGTGGACTGCCACACCCACAGCATGTTCGCTGGCAGCCGTGCGGCCGAGTTCCAGCGCCGGCTCGCGGGCGCCACCTACACCGAGATCCTCGAAGCCGGCGGCGGCATCCTGTCCACCGTTCAGGCCACCCGCCAGGCCGAGCGCTCCACCCTCACCCGGGTGCTGGAACAGCGCCTCGAGGCCATGCTCGTCTTGGGGGTCACCAGCGTCGAGGTCAAGACGGGCTACGGCCTGGAACCCGCCACCGAGCAGCGGATGCTCGAGGCCATGGCGGCGTCCAGCAGTCCCGTCGAGGTGCTCCCCACGTTCTTGGGCGCCCACGCGGTGCCCAAGGAATTCCGAGGTCGGCGCGAGGCCTACGTGGAGCAGGTCATCTCCCAGCAGCTCCCCGCTTGTGCGCCCCTCGCTCGCTTCATCGATGTCTACTGCGACCGCGGTGCGTTCACCCTCGAAGAGTCCCGGGCCATCCTCGAGGCGGGCATCGCCCACGGCCTGATCCCGCGCATCCACGCCGAGCAGGTGGCGTTCACCGGGGCTGCCGCCATGGCCGCACAGCTGGGTGCCACCAGCGCCGACCACCTCGAGCAGCTCGACGATGCCGGGGTTCGCGCCATGGCCGCCAGCGGCACGGTGGCGGTGTTGCTGCCAGGCGCCATGCTCTACCTGAAGGACCCGCCGCCCCCGGTGCAGGCCCTGCGGGACGCCGGTGTGCCCATGGCGGTCTCCACGGACTTCAACCCCGGCTCGAGCCCGGTGAGGGATCTATGGAGCTGCGCCACCCTGGCCTGCCTCCGCATGGGGCTGCGGGTGGACGAAGCCTTGCTGGGCATCACCCGGAACGCGGGACGCGCGCTGGGACGGGACGATCTCGGGTGGATCGGCCCCGGCTCCGCCGCCGACCTGGCCCTCCTGGCGCCTCCCCCCGGCGAGCCCGCTGAGCTGGCTGTGCTGGTTCAGTACCTGGGGGGGCACAAGGCCCGGCACGTGGTCAAGGACGGTCGCTGGCTCGTTCGTGACCAACAGCGCTGCGGGCAGGGCGTGGGGGAGGCTCGGTGAGCCTGTTGCCCCTGTTTCCCACCCTCGGCGTGCCCGAGTTGCTGGTCATCATGGTCATCGTGCTGGTGCTCTTCGGTGCCGGCAAGCTCCCGGCGGTGGGCCGTCAGCTCGGCAAGGGGCTGCGGCAGTACCGCAAGGCCCAGAAAGAGCTCGACAAGGTGCTGAACCCCAACCTGGATGAGCTCATTCGGGATCAGCCCGAGGTCGAGGACGCAGTGGAGATCGAGCCTGACGGCCGCTAGCGCCTACTCTTCGTGCTCACCGGGGCCGAGATCCGCCAGGGCGTCCTGGGTGGCGCTCTCGTCCACCAGACGGGGCATCGGACGGGGGGCGCGGCCCAGAGACTCGAGCCGGGCGCTCAGCGCTGCCCGGGCGGTGTCCCGGAGCTCCTGTGACACCGGGAGGCCGCTGATGAGCTCTCGGAGGTCCTGCAGCAGCATGGTGGGCACGAGCTGGGTGGCGATGGGTAGGGGTGTGTAGGGGTTGCAGACCAGCGCCAGGCGGACGCGGTAGCGGGTGGCCCAGCGGCGATGGCGGGCGATGAGCCTGAGGATCTCGGGCTTGGTGGGGCGCATCGCGGCGATGCGGACCACATCGGACTCCACCGCCCTGGGGTTGTCCAGGAACACCGCGATGACGCGATGATCGCGGTCGTGGAGGATGCGGTCCAGGGAGAGACGATCGGTGCCTCGGGCCAACGAGCGCCGCTGGCCGGCGGAGATCTCGAGGTGCTCGTTGTCGTCCATGGCCTCGGCGGCGGTGACGTTGCCCCGGTGGCGGTCTCCCATGAACATGCGGGTCACCGCGCTTAGCCCAGCCCAGTGTGCGACCTCGTACAGGTCCGTGATGCGGTCGTAGCCGAGCTCCTGCAGCAGGCTGCCGTCCAGGGCCAGCTCCTGCAGCAGCTCGCGGTGACGGTTTCGGCCCGCCACGGTGCCCTGGTAGATGCGCTCGAGCATGGCCACCACCGCGGCGTCGTCGCTCTCGTCGAGGCAGGTGCGCAGCACCTCGCGGCGCATTCGGCGGTCTCGAACCGCGCGAACCCGGCGGGCCATCATATCGATGAGTTCGTCGAGCTCGGCCCCTTGGGGCCCCTCGATGAGCGCGCGGACGCGGACCAGTACCGGCTCTTGGGGTTCCATCTGCGGGAAGGGGCCACCTGTGCGCGGGGTTGGGCTGGCGAGCTCTACCTGTCACGGAATACTTACCCTGTCATGAAGCGCCTCGCTCCGGTCCTGACCCTCCTGCTGGTTGCCCTGTGCGCCGGGGGCTGGTGGTGGACCAAGCGTCCCGAACCCGTGGCCGAGCCCGAGCTCCCCGAGGTCGAAGAAGGCGACACCGGCTACTCGCGCCAGGTCACCGAAGACCGTATGCGCGCTATCGGCTACGTTCAGTAGAATCGTATGTCCCAGCGCGCCTTCCTACTGCTCTACCTGCTCTGCCTGGGGCTCTGCGTGGCAGCGGTCCAGGGTGCGCGCGCCGCCCGGGCGGCCCTGCCCGAGCCGCCGGCGCCGGTGATGGACCAGCACATCGCGGTGGCCATACCGCCCAAGCCGGAGACCGAGCTGGACCGTGGCGTGAGCGATCCCAACGCCGAAGGCACCCGCTACGACGAGGCCACCTGCAACCGCTACGAAGGCGATTTCCGCGACGTCTGCTACCACGCCTTGGCTCGTCAGCGCGCCTCCAGGGATCTCGACGGTGCGCTGCTGGCCTGCGATGTGGTGCAGCGCAAGCGCCTGCGCATGGAGTGCCAGGCCGATGCCGCCGAGCTGCACGTCGGCACCGACCTCGATGCCGCCCGGGCCGTCTGTCCGCAGATCCCCACCCGCAAGTGGCACGACCAGTGTTTCTTCGGCATCGCCATGGCTCTGGTGAACATCGAACCCCGTCAGGCCCTGGCCGGCTGCGACGACGCCGGCATCTGGCGCGACTTCTGCCGTCACGACGTGCTGGGCGAAGTCAGCGTGTTCGATCTCGAGCTGGTGATGGAGGTCTGCGCCCAGGAAGAAGGTGATCTGCTCACCCGCAAGACCTGCTGGCACGGCATCGGTAAGTACATCGGGCGCGTGGACATGCCCCGGGCCTTCGCGGCCTGCAAGCGAGTGCCCATGGGGCCCTCGGGCGTCTACCGGGAGAACTGCATCCACGGGGCCGGCTGGGCCGCGGGGGAGCGCTTCGGTGATGGCGGTCTGTCCCAGTGCCGCAACGCTGGTGAGCTCGAGGACTCCTGTCGCCTCGGCTTGGCTTTCCAGATCGAGCGCAGCCAGCCCGACGCTTCTGCTGACATCTGCCGCTCGGTGAGCCGGGGCGACCTGCGCGAGCACTGTCTGGACTGGCTGTCCCGCTAGCGCCGGCGGCCGCGACTACAGCGCGGTGCGGCTCTGGGCGACGATGGTGAGGCGCTGGACGCCGGCTTCTCGGGCCGAGAACAGCACCTTGCGCACCAGCTCGTAGGGGATGTCGCCGTCGACCCTGACGTTCACGGCCCGACCGCCCTGGCCTTGCAGCCGGGCGTAGAGCTCCTCGATGAGGAGGTCCTCGTGCTCGAGGTAGTAGTCGGAGGATGCGGTGCGCAGGCCGCTGACGTAGATGGCGGTGTCGGTCACGTCGATGTCTACAGCGGGCCCCACCGGGGTCGCAGAGGCGGACATTGCCAGGGCGAAGTCAGGATCGTCGGGGCGCACAGGCGCGTCGACGCTGTAGGTCTTGAGAAGCACCACCAGCAGGATGGTGATCACGTCCACCAGTGGTGCGAGAGGGGTGGCGTAGGCCTGGCGTGCTCGCCTGGAGACCAGCCGCCTCATGGCGTGGGAGCCGCGCTGGGCACCGGCGAGGGCTGAGACAGCTCGGCGCCGCCCAGGACCACTTCGGGGAACAGTGGCAGCCCACGGTGGCTGCCCACGGCGTCCACCAACGCTACGACCCGGGAGGTCGGGGTGTCATCGGCGGGGACCACCAGCACGCGGTGGTGGTCCGTATCCAGCGCCTGGACCCGGAGCAGAGCGTTCTGGAGCCCAGCGAGGTCCATGGTGCCCTGGACAGGGGGGAGGGCCGTTTCGCTCCAGGTGACGTCGCCCTGGGATGCCGTGACATCGCGAGTGCGCAGCGCCGAGCGTAGGCGCAGGGTGTGGCCCTGGAGGTGTACCTCCACCGCCTCGACTGTGCCGGGGGGCAGGGGAGCCAGTTCGCCGGTGGAGCCCGCCAGGGCGAGGTCGATGCCCGTGAGCTTCTGGATCGAGGTGGTGAGCAGCAGGAGGGGTAGCAGCATGAACAGCAGCCCCACCACCGACAGCAGGCCCGGCCTGAGATCCGGCGCGGATCTCGGCCGCGGGGGGCGCAGTCGGCGGAGCTGGCTCACGCGCCGTTGCCCCTGATCTTGACCACCAGGCGACCCGCGGTGGCTTCGATGCCAGCCATGGTGGCGCGGGCCCGGGACTCGAGCCAGGCGTGGGCGGCAAGGGCGGGGATACCCACCATCAAGCCGTAGGCGGTGGTGGCCATGGCAGTGGAGATGCCTTCGGACAGGGCCACGGCCCGCTCGCCGGCCGAGGTGTCGCCCAAGGCGCCGAAGGCGAGGATCAAGCCGTAGACCGTGCCGAGTAGGCCGAGCATGGTGGCGACGTTGCCGATGGTGGCCAGGTACGCGACCCGGCCTTGCAGCGCTTCTTCGGCCTCGACCGCGGCAGCGCCCATGCCGTCCCAGGCTGCGTCGGGTCCGGTGGCCGCCAGGCCGGCCTGTAGCACCTTGCCCAGCTCGCCCTGGCCGGCGGCGGCCGTGGCCGCTGCTGCGTCTCCCGACTCCACTGCGGTGCGCACGGCGGCCAGGTCGGCGCGGTTGCGCACGAACAGCACCCAGCATCGCTCGAGCAGCACCGCCAGGCCGAAGGCCAGCACCGCAGTGATGGTCCACATGAAGGCCGCTCCGGGGCCAGTGAATGCATCGAGCAGGTAGGGGATCATGGCGACTCCGTGCGGCGGGGGTCGTTGGGGTGAACCTAGTTGCATCCCGAGGGGTCGCGTGCAAGGGTGAACCGCTGGAGGTGCCCGTTGCTTTCGCTCCTGCTCTCGCTCATCATGGCGTGCAGCACGCCATCCCAGCCCGAATCCCTCGAGGGTTGCCCGGCTGTGAAGGACGTCGCCGCCCGGGACGAATGCTACGCTGCGTTCCTGCCCGAGCTGTTCCTCAGCGACCCCTCGGCGGCGGCCGAGCAGGTGGAGCTGAATATCTCCGATCCCTTGGTGCGGGACTTCGTCTACCTCCAGGTCACCCGGGACATCGAGCCGGCGGGTGGGCGCTGGTGCGAGCGCATCAGCGCGGGTCCCGTGGCCGAGCGCTGCCGCGTCCTAGCGCGCCGGCCCCATCTGCAGCGGGCCCGTCTGGGGCGGGGGCCCGGTGGAGCACCGCTCGCTCCTCCCGAGGGCAGGAGCGACAAGCGCTGAGTCCACAAGCCAACGTACAGAAGCCAGCGCCGAAGCGCTGGCTATCTGAAATTCTTGGGAAACCCCCCCCGCGAAAACAACCCTCACCGCAAGAGATGGAGGAGACGCTGAGGCTTTGCCAGGTGGGGAACCGGGGGGGGGAAATCCCGAGGGCGACACGTCTCTGCGTCGCTCTCTACATCAAGAAGCATAGCGAAGCCCTCAGGGGCCCGCAATCAAAACTGTGGTGTCGCGGGAGAATTCACGCCTCTTCAACGCCGTGTGGACATGAAGTGACCACGGTGGGTCACATCTCCAGGTGCTCCGACAGCCGAGTCGCCAGCGCCCGAAGGGAGAATGGCTTGCGGAAAACCTCGAGCACCAGGTTGCCCACCGCCGAACCCGAGACCACCTGATCGGCGTGCCCGGTGATGGCGAAGATGCGGCATGTGGGCTGGAGCATCCTGATCTGGGTCATCACGTCGGGCCCGTCGATCCCCGGCAGGGTCCAGTCCACCAACGCCGCGTCGAAGTGGGCGTCGTCGCGAGCACAGAGATCCAGGGCTTGCCTGCCCGTCTCGACCACGCTCACCGCGTAGCCCAGCTGCGAGAGGAACTCGCCGAGCATTGCGCGGATATCGGGCTCGTCATCGACGATCAGGATCTGCCTGGCCGCGACGGGGACACCATCAACCTTCGCCGTCATGTGCGCTTCTCCTGACGGGGAAACTATGGCGGTTCGAGGCCTCTCGTCAAGGGAGCAGGACGTGGTCCAGGTCGTCGGACCATGCGCCGCACCAGCGGCGCTCCATCAGCTCCGACAGCGCTGCGGTGACATAGTCGCGGCTGTGAGCGTGGATGTCCGAGGCGTCGGGCAGCATGGACATCGATGGATCGCCAGGGCTGGTGGGCAGATTGGCGGGATTGTCCTGCCAGATGAGGTCTGCCTCCAGCGTGCGCTGGACAAATGCGAGGTCCGGGTTGACCCGCACCCAGCGTGCACCGGACTGTTGCAAGGCGTGGGCCAGTCCAGAGACATGGGCGTGGTCGGCGATACCGAGGATGTGGTCGTTTTCGGTGCCCACGACGATGTAGGGAAGCTCGGGGTGTCGGGCGACGGCCTGGGAGACCAGGCGAGAGGCGTCCCGGGTGGCCCAGAAGTCCAGGGTTTGCTCAACGCTGATGAGCCCGTCCGGCGCGAAGCCCGCATCCCTCAGCGCTCGGTTGAGCTGGGCCGAGTAGATGAGCCAGGCCTGGCCGGCGACCACGGGGCGGATGCCCCAGATGGGCGAGTCGTCGTCGGAGTCGAAGTAGCCGCTCCCGTCGAGGTCGAAGAAGGCCACGCCTACATGCCCGTCATTGTCGACGGTGGTGGGGTCCCAGGACAGCTGGGTGTAGTCCATGTCACAGACCAGGCCCTCGAGGGGGGCCCAGCTGCAGCTGCCTTCCTCGTAGGGGGACAGCTTCTGGGTGGCTGAGCCCACCTCGACGGTGACGAACTGGGGCGCGGCGGGGGTCTCGAAGGTGGTGATGCCGGAGATCTCCGGAAGATCCAGCTGCTCGTCGGCCAACACGGCCATGACCAGATTGCCCCCGTTGGACTTGCCGTGAATCCAAGGGGGTTGGTCCGATAAGGGAGGGACGATGCGGTCGGCCAGGGTGCAGCCGTCGCTGTCCTCCACATCGCCGGTGGCGTACTGCAGGGCGGTCTCGCTGGCCCAGCGTGCGCCGCTGCCGCGGAAGTCGCCCGCATGGCCCGAGACGAAGTCACCCTCGTCGGTGGGGAAGCTCGGGTACAGAGCGACGATGCCCGAGCGCGACTCGATGGCCAGCTCGTTGCGTTCCACCGGGATGGTGGTGGCCTCGAAGCCACCCGACAGCACCACCACCACCGGCGCACCGTCGGGCAGGTAGCCGGAGTCGAGGCAGGGGTTGAGCTCGATAGCCACCGGGGAGGCCAGCCGATCCGAGGGTACCTGCACCAAGATGGTCTCGCCCAGGTTGCCGTCACAGCGACCGGCGCAGGGGGCTCGGACCGTGTCGTCTGTGGCCTGGTTGCAGCCCGTCAGCAACAGCAGGGTCGCGGCCCGGAGCTGGTGGATGCACATGGGGGCTGCTAGCCGCTCGATGAGTCGAAGCGGTGGGACGAGGGCTGCGGGCGCAAGGAGCGACGCCAGGCCAGCTCGAAGGCCGCCAGGCTGCCCAGCAGGCACAGCACCGGGAACCAGAAGCCCAGTCGCCAGTAGATGGTGTCGAAGGTGGCCAGCCGCAGGGTGCGCACCTCGGCGACGTCGGTGAAGATCTGCGTCTCGTAAGGGATGTCGCCGTGGGGTTCGACGATCATGCTGATGCCCGAGTAGGCCATGCGCAGGGTGGGCCGGCCCAGCTCGGTGCTGCGGACCGCCGCGAGCATGGCGTGCTCCCAGGCGGCGGCGGTGTGTCCGAACCAAGCGTCGTTGGTGATGTTCACGAACAGGTCGGCGTGCTTGAGGCGCTGCACGATGTCGGGCCGGGTGGCCTCGTAGCAGATGGGGGCGGCGATGGTGTAGCCGTCGGCGGGCAGGAGGCTGGCCTCGGTGCCCGCCCGGAAGTCACCGGGGCCCTTGATCCACTTCTTGAGGATCGGGAAGGTCTGAGCGAGGGGGATGTACTCGCCGAAGGGTAGGGGAGCGAGCTTGTCGTAGCGGCCGGTGATCTCGCCAGCGGCGTTCATCATGTAGACGCTGTTGTGGAACAGCAGGCCGGGTTCGCCGGTGGCTTCGTCGGTGATGTACTCGTGGGTGCCCCCGCCGATGAGCAGCTCGAAGTCCCCACCGGTCACCATGCGGCCCAGGGCCTTGTACATGTTGCCCTCGTGGGGATTGTAGGGGCTCGAACCTTCGGGCCACACCACCAGATCCAGGTCCTGGCCCTTCAGCTTGCGGGTGGCGGCGAACCAGCCGCGAACCACCTCTTCGGGCATCTGGGTGTAGCGTTCTTCCATGGTGATGTTCTGCTGGAGGATGGCCACCTTCAGGGGGCGGGCTTCGTGCTGAAGGACTTGCTCGATGCGGCCATGGCGCCACGCACCGAAGCCTAGATTGAGCACGAAGGCGCCGGCCACCAGCAAGCTGATGCGCCAGGGCCAGGGCCGCCGGCCGTCGCGCCAGCGATACAGCCACTCGGCGATGGTGCAGTTGACCAGCAGTAGGAAGAAAGACAGGCCGTAGACCCCGGTGACGCTGACGAGCTGGAAGATCCAGGGCTCGCGGTATTGGGTGGCGCCCTGCTGGTAGGGGAACTGAGCGGGGAAGAGCCACTCCGTGACCACCAGCACCGCGGGCACCACCAGCAGCCAGGCCGGGCCCAGGTGGCGTCGCAGGGGCTGGGCCAGGCCGAACACCAGGGCGAAGGGTAGGGCGTGGGCCAGGGCGAAGACCACCAGCACCAATACGCCGAGCCACATGGGGAAGTTGCTGAAGCGGGAGACTGTGTCCACGAGCCACCAGTAGATGGCGAACTCCGAGGCGAAGCCGAAGATGAAGCCCAACAAGGTGTTGAAGCGGTTGGACTTTTCTTTTAGCTCCGACAGCAGGGGCAGCACGCCGTACCAGCGCCGGGCATTGGGAGTCTGGTGGGGCGGATCGGACCGGAGCGCCCACAGCACGGGCACCAGGCAGACCCAGTGAAGCCAGGCTTGGTTGAGCGGTGGGGCTACGGCCACAAGGGCTACGCCCGACGCGATGGCGGCAAGGATGCGGGCGATGGTCAACATCATCGCAGTGGAACCCCACGGTGGAGTGCAGAACCCGAGACTAGCGGCAACGGCGCTGGCCGTCCAGCACGCAGTCGATCCAGTCTCCGACCTCTGCGGCGGCTCTGTGGGGCAGGTCCATGTGGGCGGCGCCGGGAACGAGGGTCCAGGCGCCGCCGGCGGCTTCGAGCAGGCGCTGGTGATCGGCCATGCGCACGAAGGGGTCGCGGGCGCCCCGCCAGCCGTGCACCGGTACGTCCACCGTGGACGCGGCCGCCAGGTAGTCGGTGCCGTCCAGGCCCGTCCAGCGACCGTCCCGTCCCCAGCCCACGAGCTGACGCCAGAAGGTGACAGGCTCGTCGATGCCCACCCTCATGCGCCGGGCGGGCAGCCGGTGTGCCCAGCGCACCAGCGGCAGGGTGGCGCTGCTGGCGGCCAGGCGCAGTGCGCCGAAGGCCAGCCCCACATCCCGGGTGTGCCACAGGCCGGAGCCCATGACGCCGATGGCGTCCACGTGACAGCGCCCTGTGCCCTGGGAGGCCAGCGCCACCAGCCCACCCAGGCTGTGGCCCAGGGCCAGGAGGGGAACGCCTGGGAGGCAGCTGCGAACCCGCTCCACGGCTGTAGGCCAGTCTTCGCGCACCAGGTGGTCGAAGCTCCAGTCCTGGAAGCGGGCGGAACCGTCGCTGGAGCCATGACCGCGGAAGTCCAGGCGCCACACGCTGCAGCCCAGCAGGGTCAGGGTGCGCGCCAGCGAACGCAGAACCCCTGCGTGGGACATCATGGCGTGGCCCATGATCACCGCGCCGCGCAACTCGCCCCGTGGAGGGTGCACGTGCAGGGCCAGCCGGTAGGGTCCAACCTGGACCCAGTCCTTGGCTGGGCGGTCCACACCGATGCCGATGCGGGTGGGGGCTCGTCCGATGTCAGCCATTCCAGCTGGGGGCCTTTCGTGTCTGACGGGCCATGAGACCCTCGAGGGGCTCGCCCGACAGCAGCGCGTTGGCCCCGGCTTCGGTCTCGAGGGTCAGCGCGTCGGCCAGATCGAGATCCGCGGTGGCGCGGATCACCTGCAGCACGCCGGTGTTGGCTGTGGGGGCGCCGGCGTGGATGTCCGCCGCCAGTGCGCGGGCCTTGGCCATGGCCTCGCCGGGACCACAGATCTCTTCGACACAGCCGGCCTCGAAGGCCTGCTGACCGCTCCAGTACCGACCCGCCAGGGTCAGCAGGGCGGAGCGCCCGGGGCCCACCAGGCGGGTGAGGCGCACGGTGCCGCCCAGATCGGGGACCAGGCCCAGCCGAACCTCGGGCAGGGCGAAGGTAGCTTCGCGGCTGGCTACCCGAAGATCGCAGGCCAGCGCTAGTTCCATCCCGATGCCCACGCAGGCTCCCTCGATAGCGGCGATGGTGGGTGCCGGAAAGCCGGCCACCAGGTCGTTGACGGCTTTGAGCTCGCGCACCAGAGCGCGGGCGCCGTCGGCGTCCTTGCCCTGGACCACCGGTAGCACCCGAGCCAGCAGCGGATTGTCGGGCTTGATGTCCAGCCCAGCGCTGAAGTGGCCCTCGGCCCCGGTGATGATGAGTGCCCGCGGAGGATCGTCGGCAGCCTCTACGACGCGGTCGCGTAGGGCGTTCCAGAAGCCGGCGCTGATGGCGTTGCGCCGCTTGGGGCGGGCGAGGGTGATGACGGTGATGCCGCCTTCGCGCTCGAGCAGGACAGTACCGTCGCTCATGAAGACTCCACGGGTTGCCGCACGTCCCTAACCGCCGACCCCGAACGCAACGAACCCCGCGGAGCCGAGGCGCCGCGGGGCGTGGACAGTCCAGTGGACTGTCTACGGGGCGTGGGCAGGCGCGGTCAGCGCCGGTCGGACCCGTGGTCCGAGCCCAGCCCTGTTGCGCCCACCAGTGGGCTACATCATGCCGCCCATACCGCCCATGCCGCCCATGCCGCCCATGCCGCCCATGCCGCCCATGCCGCCCATGTCGCCGCCAGCGGGCGCCGCGGACTTCTTCTCGGGCTTGTCGGAGATCAGGGCTTCGGTAGTGAGCATCATGCCCGCGACCGAGCCGGCGTTCTGCAGCGCGCTGCGGACCACCTTGGTGGGGTCGATGATGCCCATCTCGAACATGTCGCCGTAGACATCGTCGGCCGCGTTGTAGCCGAAGGAGCCAGCACCCTCGAGCACCTTGTGCACGATGATGGAGCCTTCCATGCCCGCGTTCTCACAGATGGCCCGCATGGGCTCCTGGATGGCGCGGTGGATGATGTCCACGCCGAACTTCTGGTCACCGTCGAGCTCGAGGGCTTCGAGGGCGGGGAGGCAGCGCAGCAGGGCGACGCCGCCACCGGCCACGATGCCTTCTTCGGCGGCGGCGCGGGTGGCGTTCAGGGCGTCTTCGACGCGAGCCTTCTTTTCCTTCATCTCGACCTCGGTGGCGGCACCGACGTAGATGACAGCCACGCCGCCGACGAGGCGAGCCAGGCGCTCCTGGAGCTTCTCGCGGTCGTAGTCGCTGGTGGTATCAATGATGTGACGGCGGAGCTGCTTGACGCGAGCCTTGACTTCCTTGCGGCCGCCCTGACCGTCCACCATCGTGGTGTCGTCCTTGGTGATGACAACGCGCTTGACCACACCGAGGTCTTCGATGCCCACGGTGTCCAGGGCGATGCCCAGGTCTTCCATGATGGCGCGGCCGCCGGTGAGGATGGCGAGGTCCTCGAGCATGGCCTTGCGGCGGTCACCGAAGCCGGGAGCCTTGACGGCGCAGATGTTCAGGGTGCCGCGGATCTTGTTGACCACCAGGGTGGCCAGGGCCTCGCCTTCGATGTCTTCGGCGATGATCAGCAGGGGCTTGCCACCCTCGTGCAGCTTCTCGAGCAGCGGCAGCAGGTCCTTGAGGTTGGAGAGCTTCTTTTCGTGGATGAGGATGTAGCAGTCGTCCAGCACCGCTTCCATGCGCTCGGAGTCGGTCACGAAGTACGGGGAGAGGTAACCGCGGTCGAACTGCATACCCTCGACGATCTCGTGCTCGGTGATGAGGCCCTTGGCCTCCTCGACCGTGATGACGCCGTCCTTGCCGACCTTGTCGATGACCTTTGCCAGAATCTCGCCGACGGTTTCATCGCCGTTGGCGCTGATGGTGCCGACCTGCCTGATGTCATTGGCGCTGGTGGCGGGCTTGGACTGGGCCACGAGCTCCTTGACCACGGTGGCGACCGCGGTGTCGATGCCGCGCTTGAGATCCATGGGGTTGGCGCCGGCCACGATGAGCTTGGTGCCCTCGCGGTAGATGCGCTGGGCCAGGACGGTAGCGGTGGTGGTGCCATCACCGGCGACGTCGTTGGTCTTGGAGGCGACCTCCTTGACCATCTGGGCGCCCATGTTCTCGGCCTTGTCCTTGAGCTCGATCTCTTTGGCTACGGTCACGCCGTCCTTGGTGACGACGGGGGCGCCGAAGCTCTTGTCGAGCACGACGTTGCGGCCCTTGGGACCGAGGGTGGCCTTGACGGTATTGGCGAGCTTGTCGACGCCGGCCATCAGGGCCGAACGAGCGGACTCGTGGAAGTCGATGTTCTTGGCGGGCATGGTTCTACTCCTAAGGGGAAAAATTTGGGGCGTCGAGGGCTTCTAGCGCTCGACCACGGCCAGGACGTCGTCTTCGCGGATGATCATGTGCTCGACACCATCGAGCTTGACTTCGTCACCGGCGTACTTGCCGAACAGGATCTTTTCGCCGGCCTGCACGGCCACGGCGCGGACGCTGCCATCGTCCATGCGGCGACCGGGGCCCACGGCGATAACCTCACCCTCGAGGGGCTTTTCCTTGGCGGTATCGGGAATGATCAGGCCGCCGGCGGTGCGGGTCTCGGCCTCGATGCGCTTCACCAGGATGCGGTCGTTCAGAGGGCGGAACTTCATGCTTGACTCCACTTCGTGAGTTTTGGGTAGCGATGGCCCGGGATTTACCCGGAGGGCGTCCATCGCTACGCACGAAACACACGTGCGTCAAGCTGTGATGTGTTGTGAGGGGTGCCGTCCGCCGCGCTGGGAAGGGTCAGGTCAGGGCACGGACATTGGGTGGAAGGGGTGAGGGGTCAATTCCCAGCGCGACGGACACTTCTACAAGGATGCAATCGCCGTGCCAGGGTTGTAGGTGTCTGAAAATACCGGAAACCCGGGTGTGGTTGGCCCCGGTGCCCTCATCCTGGGGCCCAGGATCGAGACAGGGGTGTCGTGATCGGATCGGCGCTGGGGGCGGTGCTGGCGAAGGGGGGGCCTTTTTGTAGGCCGTCCGGGGGCTTGGCGAGCAAGGCGGTGTCCGAATCCTGTTCGAGCGGGTCGCGTTGTGGCCCGGAGGCTCGAAGCCCCGTTGGGCCCAGAGCGCATCGAGTGCGTCGTCGGCTCCGGGGCGGCGGGGGGAGGCTTGGCCGACGATCAGCGCTACTGCGTGCTTGACGGCCCATGGCCTGCGATTAGTTTTGGCGCGTCACTCGAACATCTTGCACTCGAGTTTACAGAAACGGCGGTTTCTTACGGGTCTTTCCGGATATCGTCCGTCTGTTTGCGAGAGAGTGCGATCCCCTGACGAAGTAGGAGCAACCATGGGTAGGATCATCGGCATCGACCTTGGCACCACGAACTCGGTCGTCTCGATCATGGAAGGCGACAAGCCCACCGTGATCGTCAACGAAGAAGGCGGACGCACCACTCCCTCGGTCGTCGGTTTCACCAAGGACGGTGAGCGACTGGTGGGTACCGTGGCGCGCCGTCAGGCCATCACCAATCCCGAGAACACCGTCGCGTCCATCAAGCGCTTCATGGGCCTTCGTTTCGACGAAGCCAAGCGCGAGATCGATCGTGTCCCCTACAAGGTCGTGCGCGCCCCAGATGGCGGCATCCGCGTCCACGTGGGCGGCAAGGATCACTCCGCCCCTGAGATCTCGGCCATGGTGCTGCAGAAGCTCAAGCGCGAAGCCGAGCGCTACCTGGGCCAGGAAGTCACCGAAGCCGTCATCACCGTGCCGGCCTACTTCAACGACGCCCAGCGTCAGGCCACCAAGGACGCCGGCCGCATCGCCGGTCTCACGGTCAAGCGCATCATCAACGAGCCCACCGCGGCCGCTCTGTCCTACGGCGCCAAGGATGACCAGATCATCGCCGTGTACGACTTCGGCGGTGGCACCTTCGACGTCTCGGTCCTCGAAGTTGGCGACGACGTGGTCGAGGTCAAGTCCACCGCGGGCGACACCCACCTGGGTGGCGACGACATCGATCAGGTCCTCATCGAGTGGATGGTGGCCGAGTTCAAGACCGAGACCGGCATCGACGTGGCGCGCGACAAGATGGTCGTGCAGCGCCTCAAGGATGCCGCCGAGAAGGCCAAGATCGAGCTCTCCACGGCTCAGGCCTCCAACATCAACCTGCCCTTCCTCACCGCTGACGCCAGCGGCCCCAAGCACTTCCAGCGCGATCTGTCCCGGGCCAAGTTCGAGCAGATGATCGACCCTATCGTCGAGCGCACGCTGAACCCCTGCCGCCAGGCCATCAAGGACGCCGGCGTCACCGCCTCGGAGATTCGTGAAGTCCTGCTGGTCGGTGGCTCCACCCGCATCCCGCTGGTGCAGGCCAAGGTCAAGGCCCTCTTCGGTCGCGAGCCCAACCGCACGCTGAACCCCGACGAGGTCGTGGCTCAGGGCGCCGCCATCCAGGCCGGCGTGCTCTCCGGCGACGTCAAGGACATGCTCCTGCTGGACGTCACCCCGCTGTCCCTGGGCATCGAGACCCTGGGCGGTGTGCACACGGTGCTCATCACCCGCAACACCACCATCCCCACCAGCAAGGGTGAGATCTTCTCCACCGCCGCCGACAACCAGACGGCCGTGGATGTCCAGGTCTACCAGGGCGAACGCCCCATGGCCAAGGACAACCGCCTGCTGGGCACCTTCCGTCTCGACGGCATCCCCTCGGCTCCCCGCGGCATGCCCCAGATCGAGGTCAAGTTCGACATCGACGCCAACGGCATTCTCAATGTCACGGCCAAGGACAAGGCCACCGGCCGCGAGCAGAACATCACCATCACCTCGTCGTCGGGCCTGTCCAAGGACGAGGTCGACAAGCTGGTGAGCGACGCCGCCGACAACGAGGCCGAAGACCAGCGCCGCCGTGAGATCATCGAGAACCG
>Ga0307987_1000404_pt1 | contig 25843 bp, 18 predicted proteins | sample EllFjometagen181_FD_203157 | JGI IMG/M metagenome (GOLD analysis project Ga0307987, IMG submission 203157) | Marine microbial communities from Ellis Fjord, Antarctic Ocean - #181 | ecosystem: Environmental > Aquatic > Marine > Unclassified | place: Southern Ocean | collected 2014-10-08 | reverse complement strand
TTTTGAAATCAGGCTTTTCTAACGTGTCAAAATCATTCTTCCTCATGTTTTTAAAATTCTCATCAGGTTCAAACAAAGGTTCGTTATGTGCCGTTGAAAACCTATTCCAAGGGCATACATCCTGACAAATATCACACCCAAAAATCCAATCATCAAATTTCCCTTTTAAACTTTTAGGTATATCACCCTTATGCTCAATTGTTAAATACGAAATGCAACTACGCGCATCAACATAATTTTTTTTAATGGCATTTGTAGGGCAGGCATCAATACACTTTGTACATGAACCACAGAAACTTATGGGATCTATGCTGTTTTCGTAAGAAAGTTCAATATCAATAATAATATGACCGATAAAAAAGAATGACCCTGCTTTTTTATTAATTAACAGGGTGTTTTTCCCAACAAAACCTAGTCCGCTTTTGCGTGCCCATGCACGGTCGAGTATCGGTGCCGAATCAGTAAAAACTCTGGCATTGCTTTTTCCGGTTTTCTTTTCAATAATTTCCAGTAACTGTTTAAGTTTTTCTTTAATAATATAATGGTAATCGTTACCATAAGCATATTTTGAAATATTGTAATTATTGGTTTTTGTTAATAATTGTTTAGGGTAATAGTTGTACAATACTGTTATTACCGACTTTGCGCCATCAACAAGTAGGGTAGGGTTATAGCGTTTATCACGATTATTTTCGAGATAAGCCATTTTTCCATTGTTACCTTGCGATAACCAATTTTCCATCTTTTTGGCTTCATGTGGTAAGTACTCAGCCTTTGAAATACCACACTCAAAAAAGCCCAAACCTTTGGCTTCAGATTTAATAAAATTACTTAGTAATTGCTGATTAAGTGATTGTAATGCCACTAAAATAATTTTCCTTGATTTTTACCCTTTTTAATTCTCCCAAGATGTTCGTATGCTTTTTCGGTTACCTCTCTCCCTCGAGGTGTACGCATTAGGTATCCTTCTTTAATTAAGAAAGGTTCGTAAACTTCCTCAATGGTATCGCTTTCTTCGCTAACGGCGGTTGAAATTGTTGTAAGTCCAACCGGGCCACCTTTAAAGTTGTCAATTATTGTTGATAATATTCTATTATCCATTTCATCAAGCCCGTTTTTATCAACATGCAATGCCTTTAAAGCATGTTTTGAAATATCCATATCAATATTTCCATTACCAACAATTTGTGCAAAGTCTCTAACACGACGCAATAATAAATTGGCAATACGTGGAGTACCTCTACTTCTACTGGCTATTTCGTAGGAAGCATCTTTATCAATAGTAACTTGCAGTATTGATGCTGAGCGAATAATAATTGATGCCAGAGTATCAGTATTGTAATACTCCAGTCGAGAGTTTATCCCAAATCGTGAGCGAAGTGGTGCAGTTAGAAGTCCTGAACGTGTAGTTGCACCAATAAGTGTAAAAGGATTTACGGTAATTTGAACTGATCGAGCATTTGGACCGGTTTCAATCATAATATCAATCCTGAAATCTTCCATTGCTGAGTACAAATACTCTTCAACAACAGCACTTAACCTATGAATTTCGTCAATAAAAAGAACATCATTTTCATTTAAATTTGTTAATAAACCTGCTAAATCGCCGGGTTTATCAAGTACAGGTCCCGAAGTTGTAATAATGTTAACTCCAAGTTCATTTGATAATATATATGATAGTGTTGTTTTGCCAAGACCCGGAGGTCCATGTAATAGCACATGGTCAAGGGCATCACCACGTAATTTTGCAGCTTCAACAAATATTTTAAGATTATCAACAACACCTGGCTGTCCTGAAAAGCTACTAAAATAACCCGGACGAAGCGTTTCTTCAATTTCTTTTTCAGAATTACTTAGGTCTAATCCTGATGCATCTAAATTATCATTCATTAATTGTAATATTTTAAACAAAAGTAGATGAAAATCAAATATCACCTAATATTTTTGTCAAATTCAACACATTTTGATGCACATATATAATAGTTTTCAAATATTTTTGTTATATTAGCAGCATTGATAACCTTTTGTGTTAGGTATTGTAAGATTTTATATTTTGTTATCACATAATATTCTATAACAATGAAAACTATACTCGTCGCCATCGACTTTTCGAAAAATGCAGAACATGCGCTTGAGTATGCACTTGTATATGCTGAAAAGTTAGAAGCAACAATTTATTTGATATGGGTAGATAATACTTTATCAGATGAATCGGTGCTTGATACTATTGAAGGAGATATTAGACTCGAAAAGAAAGAGTATCTAAAAAAATTGACCAATAAACATAAAGATAAAATTTTGGGTGGAAAGTTTGAGATTATTCTGCGCAAGGGAAGAGTTTACCAGGAAGTGGCTAAGGTTGCCAAACAAATTGAAGCCGATATGATTTTTGCTGGAACACACGGTGTATCAGGATATGAGCAGCACTGGATTGGCAGTAATACATATCGTATTGTTACACAAGCACCATGCCCAGTTTTTACCATAAGAAGTAGTTATGAATTTGGCTTGTCTGTAAAAAAAATCCTGCTCCCCTTGGATGGTTCTTTGGAAACCAAAGAAAAACTACCATTTGTAGCAAATATGGCTCTTAAATTTAATGCCAAGGTATATTTGCTAAAGGTATACAACACACCTATTAGTATTATTAGAAAAAAAATTGATGAGTTCGGCGATGATGCTGTTACATGTTTAGATGGTAAAAATGTTAACTATTTAATGGATAAAATAGAAGCTAAAAATATTCCCGCTTCTATTATTGAGTACAGTAATAAAAATGAAATTGATTTAATTGCAATAATGACAGGTCAGGGAACAACAACTGCAAATAAATTTTTAGGATCATATTCCAAGCAGCTAATAAATAATTCATTAATTCCTGTGGTAAGCGTAAGGGCAAAGGAGCACAACTAAACAGTATTTGAATAAGTTAATAAACCATGAAAAATAAGAAAATAATAATTATAATATTTTTTATTACAACAATATTTAGCAACCTATTTGCACAGAATATTGATAAAAATAGTTCAGTAGTTATTAGTGATGTTAGAATTGATAGTTTGCTAAAGTTACATATTGAATATAATAATAAATATCCTACTTTTCAGGGATATAGAATTCAAATTCTTAAAGCTTCGGGTAATGATGCTCTTGAAATAATAGAAAAGTCAAAATTTGATTTTTTGGAAGAGTATGAAGATATACCAGTTTATCTAACATTTAATGAACCTGATTATAGAGTACGTGTTGGTGATTTTAGGACACGATTGGATGCAGAAAGGTTTCTGAAAAAGATAGGCAGAAAATACCCTGGAGCATGGGTTATTCAAGATGATATTAATTTTCCAGATTTACCAAATTACAATAAAAATCAAAAGCTATGAGTAAAGTTATTCTTGTGGGCATCGACTTTTCTGATTGTTCGATAAATGCCCTTGAACATGCAATTTCCATCGCACGTAAAGCTAAAGCAGGCGTTGCGATGGTATGGGTTGATCACTTGGATTATTCAAAAGAGATTTTCTCCATTGAGCCTCAAAATATTGAAAAAGAAGTAATGTCACGTTTTGATGCTATCGTTAAAAAATACCAATACCATTTAAATGATGGAAAGATTGAGTATTTTATAAGAAAAGGTAAGGTTTACAAAGAAATTAGAAATTTGGCTGACGAAAAAGAGGCTTTTCTAGTTGTAATTGGAACACATGGATCTTCAGGATTTGAAGAGTTTTGGATTGGCAGTAATGCTAATCGTGTGGTTTCATGTTGTCATCAGCCAATAATTACCATCCGAGGTGGAGTTGATATTGGTAGTGACTTGAAAAAAATTGTTATGCCCTTAAACAGTACCGATGTTACTCGACAAAAAATGCCAATGACGGCATTATTGGCAAAGTATTTTAATTCAGAAGTTCATATTCTTGGCTTACTCACATCTTCTTCAGAAGATATAAGATTTAAGGTTAAGAAATTTGTTCTTCAGGCAGAAGATTATTTTACTGAAAATGGTATACGGTTCAAAACAACTATTATGGATGCTGATAATATTACAGAGCAAACCCTTATATATGCAAAAGGAGTAAATGCTAATCTCATTACTATAATGACCGAGCAGGAAACAACTGCTTCAAATTTAATTTTTGGCCCATATGCATCACAAATGGTTAACCATTCGGCCATACCAGTATTAAGCATATGTGCAAGTAAATACTAAAATTGGCCAGAAGTTAGTAGTCGGAAGTCAGAAGTTGAATTACTTCTAGCTTCTGACTTCCAACTTTAAAACTTCTCATCATATTTAGTCCATAGGTAGTCTCCTAATTTAATGGCTTCCTTCATAACTTTTTCACCCTGTTCGGTTGAATATTGGTTTAGAAATTCAATTGCATCTTTTTTATTTTGATTATATAATTCTAATGCTTGTTTATCAATTTCTTTTTGAGAATTAATCATATGTAGTTGCATCGGGTTCCATACTGAATCTACATCGTAGCGCATATCACCCCACCTTTGAGAGGTAAGTGTACCCAGCCTGTTAAAAATCCACCATGCCGAGTTTAGAGTATAACCTTCAGTACGCCCAGGTGTTGTATATTGAGATGGTAACTTACTTACACATCCGTAAACAGGTACATAAATAGAAGTAGCAACATTATCCATAGCAAGCCATTCAACTCCGCCTATTTCATCAGGCAACCAGCCTCTTAATTGAATAATTGTGGCATACATGGTATACCATCTAGTTATGGTGCGTTCGCCTAATGAACCCCAACCACCATTAATTTTATGGAGATCATTTGCATCATATGGCATATGTGGGCTGGCAAGTGGTGATATTATAGTGTTGCCATTCTTGTCGGTAACAGTAAGTGTTTTTGTCATGTCAAAGGGAGTGCCTTCATAATAATCTTTAAAAATAGTAATGAGGTTTTCAAGTGTAACAAGTGTATCCGGCTTTACCGAGAAAGGGAAATTTTCTGCATTTGGATCAAGTTTTAGTGATGGTGCAAGTAGGTTAAAAACTCTCCATTCACGTCTACGTGAAGCTAGTGAAGTGCGACTATGGGGAGCATATGCATAACAAAACTCAAATTCTCCATCATCCGGATTCCACCATCCATTTTGCTTAGCAACATCAAAAATATTTTTTGAAGCCATGAAGTAATCCTTATCTTCCATATTTATTTCCTTTATTGTGCTAGCATTTGCATTAACTGATATGTGTCCGTCAGGAACTCTTTGAGCAACCCATACAGCTCCAGTTTTACCTTTTCCAGGGCCAACTATTTCCATATGCCAAACCTCCTTTTTATCAGCAATGGTTAACACTTCTCCATAATCATTCCAACCATATGTATCAAGTAAATCACCTGCCATTTCAATTGCACCTCTAGCCGTTGTTTCACGCTCTAACATAAGTAAACAAAGCCTTTGGCAATCTATTAACCCTTCGTCACTTTGCAATTCTTCGCGTCCACCAAAAGTTGACTCACCAATGCCAAGTTGCTTATCATTTAGGCTTGGATATGCTGTATTTATATAACCATTGGTTTTTTTAACTTGGGGGATACTACCTATCTCCTCATGTCCGTAAGCTGGCATAGCAAGAGTATCATTTTTAACACGCTTGTACATTATTACTTTATCTCCCTTTTTATGGTTTTGCGCAGGTACAATATCAATCCACGAACGGGTGCGATGGCTATCATCAGTATGAGATGTAATTACCGAACCGTCAAAGCTTGCATTTTTACCAACCGTTATTGATGTACAACCTTCTGGGTAACCATCCTTCCAATCACTTTTATCAGCTGATTGTGCTTGTGTTGGTATGGACAATGCTATTGCCATTATCAATATTATAATTGATTTTAATATACTTTTCATAGTTTTGTGATATATGTTAATTTATTTTTGTATTCTGTAAAGATATGTGGTTTTTTGTAATATCAATTGCAATTCCATATTACCGATAATTAAATTGAATTATTTCATCCATTCAAATACTTGGTAATGATCTCCATTCATTCCAATTTTAGTATATACTTTTCGAGCGTCTATATTGGAAATATCTACGTAAAGTCTTAACCCTGAAACCTCGTCATTATCAGCCACAATTGATAAAATATGATTGTACAGTTGCTTAAATATACCTTGTCCTCGATATTCTGTAATAACAAACACGGATTGAATCCAATATACCCAACTATTGCGCCAATCACTCCACTCGTGTGTAATAAGCAATGATGCTATAATTTTATCACTATCAACAGCTACATAATATTTCCCCTTTTGAGGATCCTTAAAAACAGAAATAACACCGTTATTTACAGTCTCTTTATCAAGCTCTAAGCCTTCGGTTTCTTTGGCCATATTTATTTGAAATTCTACAATATCAGAAATATCAAATTCATTGGCAAGTCTGGTTTCAATCATCTTTTTCTTACTTTTGCAACAAAAATATAAATATTCTGCAACAATGAGTGATCGCATAAATCATGAATGTGGTATTGCCCTAATTAGATTACGCAAGCCTCTCGAATATTATCAATCAAAATACGGCACATCTGTTTACGGGTTACAAAAACTCCACCTACTAATGCAAAAACAGCATAACAGAGGACAGGATGGTGCAGGAATTGCTGAAGTAAAAATAGACATGGAGCCTGGGCAAAAATATATAAATCGTATCAGATCTAATTCTACAGCACCTATTAAGGATATATTTAATGATGCATATGATAATATTCATAAAGTTACTGAAGATAATTCAAGGCGGTTATCTGATGTAAATTGGTTAAAATCAAATGCTGGTTTTACAGGTGAGTTATTTTTGGGTCATTTAAGATATGGAACTTTTGGAGGCAATAATATCAGCTACCTTCACCCTTTAGTTAGATCCAATAATTGGAAAACCCGTAACTTAGTGTTAGCAGGTAATTTTAACATGACAAATACAGATGAGCTCTTTGAACAACTTGTTGAACTTGGGCAATATCCAGTTGAAACATCAGATACTGTGACTGTTATGGAAAAAATTGGACATTTTTTGGATGAAGAAAATCAGAAGTTGTATTCGTATTTTAAAAATAAAGGATATAAGAAAAAGGAAATAACCGACCATATTGTAGATTCAATAAATATACTAAATATCCTTACTGAATCTGCTAAAAAGTGGGATGGCGGTTATGTTATTGGAGGATTACTTGGACATGGTGATGCCTTTATTATGCGTGATCCAAACGGAATACGTCCGGCATATTATTATATTGATGATGAGGTAGTTGTTGCTGCTTCAGAGCGTCCAGTTATTCAAACTACTTTTAATTTAAATGCAAATCAGGTTAATGAACTTAAACCAGGGAGCGCACTTATTATTAAAAAAGATGGAAATATAATAATGGAAAGTTTTATAGGCAGTAAGCCTATAACATCTTGTTCGTTTGAACGAATATACTTTTCGCGAGGAACTGATAAAGATATTTATCAAGAGCGTAAGCACTTAGGTAGGCTTCTTACACCAATGATACTTGAGGAGATAGATTATGATTTAAAAAATACCGTTTTTTCTTATATTCCTAATACTGCTTCTGTAGCTTTTCAGGGAATGATAGATGAAGTAAATATCTACTATGCTGACAAAGTTAAGCATGATATTCTTAAAAATAAAAATGCTTTAACTACTGATACTCTTGATAATATATTCCGTTTTAAACCACGTGTTGAATCAATTGCAGTTAAGGATGCTAAACTTAGGACTTTTATTACTCAAGATAATCAGCGTGATGATTTAGTTGGTCATGTTTACGATGTTACATATGGTGTTGTTAATAAAAATGTTGACACGTTAGTGGTTCTTGATGATTCAATAGTACGAGGAACAACTCTTAGAAAGAGCATTATCCAAATACTTGACAGACTTGGACCAAAGCGAATAATTATTGCTTCTTCTGCTCCTCAGATTAGGTATCCTGATTGTTATGGTATTGATATGGCGAAGTTACAGGATTTTATTGCATTTAATGCAGCCATAGCGTTACTTAAGGATACGAAACAAGAGCATATAATTAACGAAGTTTATAATAAATCAAAGGCGCAACAGCACCTTCCAAAGGAGCAAATTATTAACTACGTAAAAGAAATATATAAACCCTTTCAGGCTTGGCAAATTTCAGAAAAAGTTGCTGAATTAGTTAAGGCAGAAGCTGTTAAGGCAGAAGTTAAAGTCATTTATCAAAGTATAGAAGACTTACATGAAGCTATTCCAAATCATTTAGGAGACTGGTATTTTACAGGGGATTATCCAACTCCGGGCGGAAATAGAGTTGTTAATCAATCATTTATTAATTACATAGAAGGGGTTAATACTCGGGCTTATTAGTATAATAATACGGTACTATTGCAATTTTAGTGGTATAATGATAATTGTAATATGTATATTATTTTAAAATATTGGCTAGAAGTCAGAAGATAGAAGTCAGAAGTTCAGATACTTCCGTCTTCGGACTTCTATCTTCTGACAAATAAACAAATATAAAAAGAAATACTGATTATTTTAATTACCCATTAAAATTACAGTAGAACCAATAATACCAATTACCTATAACGAATCATATTCTAATTTAATTTTATTGGTTAGCTCTTGGAATTCATCGCTGGTAAAACTTAATTTAGGCTGATTAAAGTCCATATCATAAATTGTATTAATTGGAATAAGGTGTACATGAGCATGTGGTACTTCCAAACCAATTACGGTTATCCCAATTTTTTTACAAGGAACCACCTTTTCGATTGCAATTCCAATTTTTTTAGCAAAAGTGAAAAGGCCTGCAAGTTCACTATCCGGAATATCCAATATATAATCGGTAGCTTTTTTTGGAATAACAAGGGTATGCCCTTTAGCTAATGGATTTATATCAAGAAATGCATAATAATTAGAATCTTCAGCAATTTTATATGAGGGAATTTCGCCATCAATAATTTTAGAAAAAATAGTAGCCATAGTAGTTAGATTAATATACTATCTCGAAATTTCGATAATTTTGAATGTAACAGTACCGGCAGGTATAATAATATCAGCTGTTTCTCCAACTTGTTTGCCTAAAAGACCTTTTGCAATAGGGGACTCAACAGAAATTTTGCCTTGTTTAAAATCAGCTTCTTCCTCAGGAACAATAGAATATTTCATTTTTGCACCATTTTTAGAATTCAATATTGTAACTGTTGATAGCAAATATACTTTAGTACTATCCATTTTAGACTCATCAATAATCCTTCCATTACGAAGACTATTTTGTAGTTTAGATATCCTCAATTCAAGTAATCCTTGAGCGTCTTTCGCTGCATCATATTCAGCATTCTCAGATAAGTCGCCTTTATCGCGCGCCTCACTAATTTGTTGAGAAATTTTTGGTCGTTCAACTGTACTTAAGTAATCAATTTCAGCACGTATTTTTTTCAGTCCTTCTTCGGTAAAATATTTCGTGTCAGACATATGTAAATGGATATTTATTAGTAAAAAACATAAATACAAAAAACCCCTAATTAAAATTAAGGGTCTTAAGATTAATCTGCAAAGATAATAAAGATTTATATTGTATTAGGGTGTATTAGAAATTAAAAATTATACCAATTGTATGATTTCCACTAAAACTTTGTGACTCACGGTAGGCATAATCAATTCCTATAAAGCCTCCTTTTTCCTTATTGATAGGAACTTGAACAGAAAGTCCTGCACTTATTCCATTATTAATATTAACATTTTCAGGAGAAGTGATTTCCTCAAACATACCTTTTTCATATGTATATCCACTACGAATCATTACATAATCTTTTAGACTAAATTCTAAACCAAGAGCAAATTGATCTTGACTAAATGAATTTGAAGTAAAGTTGCCAGCAACTGTTAGTCTATAGTCTTTCGGGAAAAGGAAATCGTATGCAGCTCCAATATTTAATTGAGCAGGTATTTCAAAAGCCATAGATCTTTGATCAACAGTAAAGGAAGACTCTTGTCCACTTATTATGGTTCGCATGGATAACCCATCACCTGTAAACACCATTTTAGGACCCCAGTTTTTTAAATTAATACCAAATGATATTTGCTCGTCTGCACCAGTTACATACTGAATACCTGCATCCAAAGCAAATCCGGATGCTGTAACATCTGAAATAGATTCTTGAATAACTTTTATTACAACACCAGCATAAATACTATTTGAAAAAGCCTTTGCATAGGCAATGCTGAAGTTCATTAAGCTAGGCTTAAAGGTTCCTTGAACTTCATCAGGATTATCAACAGTTTTGATATCAATTTCTCCGAAAGACATTGACATAACTGAAATTGAAAGTGCTCCTGCTTCTCCAACACGCTGTGAAATACCAAAGGACATAATATTTGTTCCGGTACCTTTTAACCACTGCGTATTTGAAAATATTATCTGCGTATTTGGTGTAAAAGCAGTACCTGCTACATTACCCCAGATAGCCTCTAAGCCTCTCACCCTCGACATATTTGCGCTTGCCCAGCCACTACTTCGCGCCCACGGGTTTATTAAAAGTTCAGTAGCACCAGCCTGACCCGACCTGTCCTTATTTCCTGCAAAGGATGATTCTGCAATTGGAAATATTAGTGCTACAATCAAAATTACAATTAGATTTCTATAAAGAGTTTTCATATTAAACTTGATTAAATTCTAGTTCAAGACCGATTTGTTATTTATTAGAAGGTGTTTAAGTCAGGTATTCTAGTAATACTAAACCATTTAATTACTCGATCACCTTGCTCAGATTTAATATGGAAATAATAAATACCTCCAGCAATTGGCACCGAAGCAAAGTTTTTAAGATCCCATTCGATTGTAGTTTCTGGAGTATCCTTTTTAAACTGTTTAATTTTATTTCCGGATATATTATAAATTGTTATAGTACATTTTTCAGGAAGGTTAGTTATTTTAACCCTATTGTCCAACGAGTTATGCTCGTAAGCTGAATAAGCATAATATGGATTTGGTACTACCGAAATAGCATCAAGATCGGTTTGTTGTTTTTCTGAAATATTATACTGGGTACTTAGACCGGCTGTTGAGAATTGATACATTGGAAAGAAATTATTAATATCCATACCAGGGTATATAGTATCTACAGGTAAGCTAGAATAACCTGATTGATATGGTTTACTAATTCTAATTTTAATTTTTGCCTCATTTGATAACCATTCTTGTCCTACAACACCCATTGGGATACCGGTGTACATAATGCTAGCATAAAAATAACTTTTTCCATTATCAAAGAATAAATTATCTAACGTATCTAGTACATTTGATGAATAACGACCCGCATCATAAGCAGGCATGCTAAACAAATACAAAGTGTCACTACCATTAACCAAAGCTGAATTCCTATGATCTTGGACATAAACATAATGTTTGCCGCCTAATACTGCTTTAATGTTTGCACCCTCGCCACTCCATATGTTTTTATCAAAAAACTGATCATCAAGATCAAGATTTCGTGATGTTGGATTAAACAACATATCACGACCATTTTGATCAACCAAATATGAATCTTCTGCAAACATCATATTTAATCTTTCGCCGGTTTCAATATTAATTGCGTATCCAGGAAACCAACCCATGCCATTATCACTTATATAATTAGCATCATTTGGGTTATTGCTCGAGCCAGAACCAAGTATTGCAAAGTTTCCGTCCTTGTCAACTGAAGCTGCCGAACGTTTAAAAAACTGCTTTGAATTTCCCTCAGCTAACTCTGAGTAAAAACCAGCTTCCAACACAGGACACCTTGTCCATTTATCTTTATCAGGAGTTATTACTATATCAATACTTGAAATATTTTCAAGCTTTGAGTTTGTTTTTGAAGACTTACTGAAACTTGGTCCGACCTCATTTTGAGGTATTATACCTGATTTTCCGCCACCATATGAAGTCATTGCATAAGGAGCCCATGTGCCTGAAAGAATTTTTTCGTATACAGAATTAGGATCCCATGGATTAACCTGTGCTGAACCCATATTCCAGTCATTTGTAGTTTCGCTATCTTTATATGTACCAGATCTAATCCAGTTGAGAGGACTTTCTGGAACATCAATATCCGTTACACCACTTAGCCACCTCTTAGAACTATCAGCATACGTAATGCTAGACTCTAGTAATCCATTATTAGAGGCAAATATCTCATAATAAGGTTGCCAGTTTGGATTAGCTGCTGATCCAACATCAATTTTACCTAGTTCTATTGGTCCGGGCATGAAAGGTTGTTCCATTGTTATAGAAAAACCAAGGTCGATAAATAATTGTTCATATTCTGTTTGGATAGTAGTATCACTAAGATATACATCTCCTGTTAGTTCATCTTTTAGCTTCCAATTACCTACTAGTTTACTAGTTGTGTCACCTGCTACAGCAGGATTATTAGTAACGTTGTTTATTTTCACACGTACTAATGTATCCATCCACCAAACAAAACTTGCATCTACAACACTTAGTGGATCTATTACTTTTATATTTAATGGACCTGCATTGGCCTCATAAACAGGATTATATGAAATCGGATAATCAGGAGAACCAAAAATATTAAGTGAATCAGATGGTTGCTTAGCCATAATTTCGTCAATGGTTTCCTGAGTAAAATCAAGGGTCATGCCCCCATTACCATTACCTGCAATACGAGTAATTTGTGGGCTATTTCCATAATCAGAATTAAGTACAGTACCATTAATGGTTAGGTGTGGCATACTGGTATAGCTTTTAATATTTTTTCTACCAGATAAGTATGGTTGTGTTTGTCCGCTACTATTTGGGAAGTTCATTCCAAACTCCAAAAAATTATTATACGCATATGCTAATGCTAGAAAATAGTATTGCTTATTATTTACAAGGCGAATATCATTAGTTGCAAAAGCATCTTGAGTTATTTCAAATGAATGATTTATACCATTATCGCCACCATCTACCATAACAACAGGTACGTTTGCTCCAATATTATCATTATAATCGTAATTAACTATTTTAGTTATGCCATTTTTAACATCAAATTGTGCAACTAGCCTTACTAAATCAGGGTTATTAAGATTATCAACACTAACGGTTGCCCCATTTAATTGGAAAATTTGGTACCCTTCAAAACGATAAATCGCATCACTTGGTACAGGAGGATTACTTCCTGGTAAAGGCTGAATAATATTTGGGTCAAATTCTGTATATTTTTCCAAATAATTATTTGATGTAGTGGAATTAGTAATATATACAATTAATTTTCGGTCTAACTCAACAAATGATAAATCTGGGGCAGTTGGTCCATCAATAACTTTAAAACAGTTATCAAATAGTGCTTGACATTTATCATCTACTACTCTAAGCAATTCAACTGAAGCCCAAGGGCCACCTGATTGCGCACGCGCCCATGGAATACCAACAGTAATATAGTTAACAGCTCCAGACTTAAGTGTAAAGGGCCCTGCTGATTGCATAAACCTGCGATCACCTGGAGGGTTAGGCGAACCATCATCACCAGTTTCTTCAGTCCAATAAAAACCGTCTTGATTAAATCCTCCATTTGGTGGTAATCCACTTGTTCCCCAATTACATGGGTCACTATCGCCAGGAAACATAAAATCACATTCAGGACCTACAGTTCCAGCTCCTGGAATATGTCCAGTTCCTCCATATTGCATAATAGTGTTATCCTTCCAAATTCCCTTCAGATAATTATAATATTGAGGTGCATTATCAGGGTCACCTAAGTCACCAGAACTATTATTATGATAAACAAATCTGCGCATACCATAACGTTCATCATCAACAATACCATTACCAAAGTTAATACCATTTATGGCAGCCGACCGGGCAATATTTGGTTCAGTAACATAAGCTCCTTCTTTTATATATGTCATACTTACGGGGTCACCATTTTGGGTAACAATGTCGCAACTTCCACCAAAGCTTGCTCCGGCAGTACTATCTCCGTCAAAAGAAGGGTTGTCGTAATCATCAGAGTCCATATAAGGTCCTTGGAAAAAGTCAACTCCAACAGCAGGAGGTTGCATTCCATATGAATTTAATTGACCGCTGCCGTCTTCGGCAGTTCCATTATAACAGTATCCTAATCCACGTCCAACATCACAACCAACAAAATCATCTTCTGCAAATCCTAAATCAGTATCAATCCATGGTGAAAAGTAAGTTTCTGTTAGCTCAAAAGTTGAACGGTTAATGATTTCGTAACTATAGAATGTCATATTATTAATAACATCATTGGTAGCAAAAGCAAAAGCTTGGGCTCTAATTTCAAGTCCAATGGCAGCACCTGCAGCATCACCATGTACATTACCCTTATCATTAAAAACCCACCAAAGGGTTTGATCACCTTTAATAACTTGATCAGCTAATATCCCACCTGTAACAATTCCTTCAATTTCCTCACCTGGAGTAGGAACATCACTGTGGCAAAGTTCGTTGCTAATATCATAGTAAGGATAATCGCCAGCAAATGGGTCGTACTCACCATCCCCAAGCACATCATAAAATGGCGCCAAATAATAGCTTTGTCCTTTTGAAACATCACCATGCGCTGGCCAATTAAGGATTGCAGGAGGAATTACATAATCGTCACTTGGTATAAAAAAGCCTTCATCAGGATCGGTATGAGCAAGAAACTCATCCACCTCAGCTCTTGTTATTTTAAAAAACCTGTCATACTCAGCACAAACAGATTCATCTACTGATGCAGTTCCATCAACTGTTAGAGGCCCTGTCCAAAAGTCAACACCATCTCTACGAAAGCGCTGTGCGGCAAGCTTTAACTGGTTATTAATATCTAGACCTCCAATCCATAATGCACCAGCAAAAATTGAAGATGCTGCACCATCAGCCGGTACATAGTATTTAGCAAGACCATCTAAATCCCACCACATATCGCCACCTGCATTAATTCTTGCCTTAACGTTATTTATATCGAGCCAACTATAAGCAGATGCTGGCGAACAACCAGCAGCAGTTTGTTTTAGATTGGCTCCTTGTTTTGTTGTTCCAAAATGATATTCTTCAGCTCGTGGTTGAATGACAAACACAAATGAAACAAAAACAATAATCAAAGCCCGTATAATATTCTTCATGATGATTATATTTATTACTTTCCTAATTTCTTTTTTCAGTATTGGTAAATCTTAAAAATTAAACATTAACCCTAAACGTATCTGACGCGGTGTACTATAATTACTTGGATTATCCACAAAATTACCATACAAATCTCTAAATGCTAATGGATCTAACTGATTATTAATTTGTCGCTGCCATTCAGGTGCGCTTAAGTAGCCATCGTCATCAGGGTTGCCAGTATAAGGATACACATTAATTATATTTTTTGTATCAAGCAAGTTAAGAACCTGAAGATAAACATTCAAATAAGCTCCTTTTGCATTATCATCAGAATTTTTCTTTAGTTTAAAATAGAAATCCTTATCTACTCTTAAATCTAATCTAAATTGCCAAGGTAATCTTGATCCACCGTAAGTACCTTTCAACAGATTAGTACCTGGAGCTATTGGTGATGTAATATTTCGCGAAGCGGTATAAGGTGTACCTGATCCTCCATTAACAGTTAGGCTAAAGCCAAAGTTGCTTAATGGCTCCAACGGTGCTTTACCTGCTTTATTTCTATTAATTACCGGTCCATCATAATTTTTACCTGATCCCCAGCGATAATCAAGAACAATGTTAAATGCATGTCTTCTATCCCAAGGCATTGGGAAGGTTGATCTTAAGTTTGGTAAACCTGCAGCAAGCAATGATGCAGCTGTAGTTGTTGAAGCACCTGTGGCATCAGCAAATTGTAATGTGTAAGCTGCTCTTACACGCACATTACCGGTACGACGAAGGTCAAACTCAGCAGTAAGCCCTTTTACGGTACCAAAATCAAGGTTATTGTATGAAGTATAATCTTTGGGATAAGCACCATTAAAACGATACATCTGAATCATACTTCTCATTTCTTTATAAAAAGTTGTAATTGTAATTGATGATGTATTTGATACTTTTTGTGTAAAACCTAATTCATAGTCAATTGTTTTAGTTGGCTCAAGAGAAGGATTACTTAAATTTCCGGTAATATTTTGAAAATAGTAATAATTCGCTGGGCTCGACATTACGTTACTTGTAGGTCTCATTGTTAACACATCATAATGAGCAAAAAACAAAGCTTCATCCGAAATAGGGAAAGAGAATGATATACGCGGCATTACATTAATTTGCGGATCATAATCTTTAAATGAGCTTATTGTAACTCTATCCTGTTCTGGATTTAGTAATGCAGGTGATATACCATTTCCAACATCAAGGATGGTTGGATCGAGTATTTCAATACCATCGGCATTATACCAAATATAATCGTTACGATAACCTACAACAGCAGTTGGGTTATCTACCTTATCAACATATACAACATAATCATCACCCATACTTGAAGGGTGTGTAAAGTTTTCAAATCCATTAACATTACTTATATTTGACACTGTATGAGCCGGGTAAAGTAAAAATGGATCTTCTAACACCTTTTGATTAGCATCAAAAGCATCAACACGTACTCCAATATTAAATACAAGGTCGTTAAATGAAAACTGATCTTGAATATAACCTGCCATATAAATTGGCTCATATGCACCTATTGCTCTGGTAAATTCACCATACTGATCTGTTTTATTAAAAAAGTCTTCGTACGCAGGTTTACTTGTTAACACATTTCCTTCATAATCAAATCCAGCATAATTTACAGCAGTCAAACCATCATTCCATAATTCATCAGGTGAAAACAAACTAATATCAAGTGCATCACTTGCTAAATTAGCAGTATGCATATTGCCATTTTTATCGTAATACTCAATGGTTCCGTTGTCATAGTCGTATGAATCCATTACAATATAATCAAGTCCGTCAACAGGTAAGCCCATTGCTAGTCTTAGGTTTTTATCAAATGTTCGTTGCGAAGCTTCATCATACTTTCTCATATACATAATAGTATCTACATGGCCATTGTATGAAATTAGCTCAGGATTATCTTTGTCAAGTTCGCGTAAATGAAAGTTAGTAAGGCCGGTACCGTCACGAACAAGGTTCCAAAAACCGGTAGGAGCATAATTAATAAAACGATTTGTACGTTGTTCATACTGAAAACCTAATTTAAAACCATGATTTCCAACATCAACAGATGCATCAACACGCATGTTGTATTGGTCGTTATCCCACTTACCATAACCTGATTGGTTTGTTCCAGGAGATTGGTATAAACCATAAATAGACCTTGGAGTACTTCCATTTAATAAACCTCCACCTAATTGTATTTCGCTTAGGTTTTGATAATGGCCTTCAGGTAAGCCTTCATAAATACTATAATAATCAGAAGTGTATTCAGCCACCAGTGGATTTATATCGCTGGCGCTCCACTCAACTAATGTGTCAAAGTCCCACGAGTTAAGAACCCATTTGTCTTGATAAAAAACGCCATTAACAGTATCGTTTCCTATTTCAAAGGTTGGTTGTTTGTAAGTAGAAAATTTTCCGATATAACCATATTTAAATAGGTTGTCCCAATGATCTGCATCACCATATTCACCCTTGTCTTTTGTATAATCAAACTGTAATGAATAGTAAATGTTTTTAATTAGAGAGGTGCTTTCCACATCAGTAGGAAAACGTTGTGTAAACCTAATATAACCACGATAATTAGTATTTTTTCGAAGTGTATTTTTATCCCAGTTTGCAAGAGTTGCGCTATACCTGTAGTCGCGACCATTGTAATAGTAATAACTGCCCCCAAGTGTTAAATTAATAGTTTCGGTTGTACGAACATTAATATTACCAATAAAGTTATAACTCTGGCGAGCTGTATTTGTTGCAGTTTTTACGTTTTCTAAATCGCTATTTCTTAAAAATTCACCATTGATAAAAGTACCAGATCCAGATCCAGATGGTCTGATTGGGTTTTGTTCAAGATATTGCAAATTTTCAGTAGTAGCTGCATAATATCCTGTTGCAGATGGTCTTCCATCTAAATCGGAGTTAACATCACCAGCAATAAAGAACCCAAGTAATGATGTGTTTTTGTTTTTACCTTTAATCAATGGGCCCATTACATTAAATCCAACTCTATTATGACCGAAAGCATCTAGAAATTCTGAAGTTTCCAACTCAATACCACCTCCAAACTGACGTGCAGGTCCTTTTGTTGTTACATTGATGATACCAGAGGTAACATCACCATAACGTGCAGGAACACCACCTAATATAACATCAACCTGCTCAATGGCGGATTGAGGAACGCTAGAGTTACCAATAACACGAATACCATCAATAAACATGGCTGTTGCATCAGATCTGGCACCACGAACACTTCCGCGCTCACCATCTTCTGAAAATACTCCACCAACAGTTGTGGCTACAGCATTTGCATTTCTATTTGGCATTTTAGAAATTTCCTCAGCTGTAATTGTAGCTCCAGATGCTGTGGCATCTTTGTCGATCAATGGCACTTTGTAGTCAATAATTTCAACAACATCAAGAGTTTCGGAGGTTGATGTTAACTCAATATCATAAAATCTAATTTGGTCACCACCAATAATAATTCCCTGAATTAGTACGGTTTTGTAACCAACAAATGTTGCTTTTAAATCGTACTTACCAGGGGTAATTGGTTTAATCATATAGTTACCATCAAAGTCAGAAGTGGCACCTCCAACTTGCGACCCTTTATTTTCCAAAATAATATTGGCAAAAGGAACTGGTTCTTTCGTGTCTTTGTCAAGCACTTTTCCTTTCAGTGCACCATCTTGGGCGAACATTACAACGCTTGTGGCAAAAATCAAACCAAAAGTAAGTAGTAAATTTTTTAACATATCTGGAAATTTATATTAAATTAAATTCTTTTTATTGTAGCTTTAAAAGTCGGTAAATTTAGTAATATTTGATTACAGTATGCAAAATACCATTAACTTTTTTTAACATTTCAAAAATATACTTTTTTCAGAATCTCAGAATATATAACTGCTTTACGTAAATCTATTCTTTTTTTTGAATTTTTCTTTTTCGGAATAGGGGCCGGTTTTGTTAAATTCTTTTTGGAAGATGTTGTGCTTGTTATTACTGCCGGCTCATTCTCAACAACCTCGTAAGGTGGGCTATAATTGCTTTTCTCGTATATGTCATCATACGAAAATATTGCTTCTTCTTGCTCAGCATAGTCCTCCTCTTCAACTACATTGTCAACATAGTTTGTTTTATTTGACGAATTAGCTGAAGGTTCCTGGTTTTCGGTAGCCCCCCCCATTTTATTAATTAGTGATTCCAAAAATGACTTATCATTAGTGGATGAAGGGTTATTTTTTGCCTTCTGTTTCTTTTTGGCGTTATAGAATGAATAAATCACCCAAACTAGTCCTAAAATAATGTAAATAGCATCTTCGAATGAAGCATAAATAGTCGTCATATCATTTTTTTATATAGTATAAATAACAATAGTTATTGACCGATAAAAGTATAAATAAATTTTTAGTTGAGTTTATTTTATTACAATTTTTTTTGCAATTTAAGTAAAGCAACTATTTCGAATGATGTTAATAGAAAGTAATATACAAAAAATGTAGCAGTAAAAGGAATTGCATCATCACGATTTAATAGAGCATAAATAACAATAATTACAGAAAATAAGACAAGTTTACCAAAGTTAACCAACATGAACGCATTGGCAAAGTATGTTAATTTGGCATTCATATACTTAACTAGCATTGTGAATGCGTATAAAGTAAAACCATACATAAATAACAAAATGTAGGGCCATACATTACTAATTTTTAATACTGGAATCCAATTTTGAATTATGATACTTAGCAGCATAATGATTGCTGAATATATACTAAAGGTTTTTACGAATCTGGAAGTCTGATTTTTCATGGTTAAAAAGTCGCTAATTTGTACTTAAATTAATGGTTCTACTGTGATTTTAATGGGTAATTTGAATAATCAGTATTTCTTATTATATTTGGTTATTTGTCAGAAGCTGGAAGTCCGAAGACGGAAGTATTTGAACTTCGGACTTCTATCTTCTGACTTCTGGCAAATATTTTAATATAATATACATGTTACAATCATCGTTTTTATTATACCACTAAAATTGTAGTAGTGCCAAATTAATGAATTTAAGTGTATCATTTTTTAAAAAGTTCCCTCATTCCATATATAATAGCTGCTGCAGCGCATAGCAGTGTAAGTGCTAATGTAAAAACAGGAAAATCCCAGTTTAACCAATTATCTAAAGCTTTACCTCCAAATGCACCGGCTAAAATAATAACAACCATTTGTATGCCAAGTGTTGAGTACTTAGCATAAAATTTGAGAGGGTTATCATTTTTTTCATTTTTCAAGTTGCTATTTTTTATCTATGGGTTTTCTTAATTCCATTTTACATGTTCCTGAGAAAACAGCGTTAGGCTCAATGGATATTTTTTTTGTTATTACATCTCCCGACACATTAGCTGTTGCCTTGAGTTCAGTTAAGTTACTAACATCTAACTTTCCTATTACTTTGCCACAAATGTCAGCATTATCGCATGTTATTTCACCTTCAACACGTCCGCTCTCCCCAACTACAACACGTCCTTTAACCTTAATTGTACCATTAACTGAACCTTCAATCCTAAAATCTCCATCAGAAACAATATCACCAATTATACTTGTTCCAAAAGCAATTATATTACGCCCCTGATTGTCATTACTTCCGTTACTAAATTTTTTCACTTTAAATTATATTATTGTTATTACTAATTGGAATCCTTGTAGTTAGCCTCAAAAAAAGCTTTGTACAGCGATACGTTTTTATCTCTATAGAATAGGGGGTAATTTGATGCAGATATTGAAAAAACCAGAAAATCATTATCTTGTAACCCTGAAATAACATATTCGTCATTTGTAAGAGCCATTAAATAATTTGAAGCTTCTTTTTTATCTTCAAAATTACCAATTGTAATTATTGTTTGCTTATCGTCAAGCATTAAGCTTTTAACCCTTAACCTTTTTAAACTAAATGACTTTTTGTCAAAATCAGATATCCGAACCTTGAAAGCACTAATATTAACATCGCTTGATTGAACAACAATCATAACCAAGTGCATTTCAGATGGTTTAAAACTATAAATAGATACTTCAGAAACCACATTTCCTGCTAATTGAGAGCTATCTGCCAAAGAAACACCTATACCGTATTCTTCATGCAATGTTTGCATAACAGATTCTGCCAATGGAGTTATTGAACTAGCTGGATACTTTTGTATAAGGTTAGCTAGCGACGAATATAATGAGTCTGCAACATCAACTGCACCTAGCGAAATTGCTCTTAAATATAAAAACTTAGGTATTACAGAAGTGTCTTCCGGAAACAACTCAACTGCCTGATCAGAATATGTTATAACCCTGTAATATTGCTCGCGACTAAAAGCTTTATATGTTTTTTGGTAAAGTTTGGCAACTTCATTTTGCTGCTGACTTAATTTTATAAAATAATCAGGGTCAAGAATAACCTTAGCATAATTACTCTCAGGAAAATTATTTACAATCAGGTTTCGGTAAAAATTTGATTCTTCGGTATTATTATCAGCTAAATAAATTTTATATAGGGCATACCACGACTCGAGCTTATATTTATTATTAGGATATTTTTGCTGAAATGTGAGATAGGTATTTAAGGCCAAGGTTGTGTCCTTTAACTCTTCAAGATAAAGATATGCAAGTAAGTTATATGCCTCAATTATTGTACTGTCAGATGCTGCTATCTGCTCAGGAGTGCGCGGAATATATTGTAAATAAAAAGCTCTGTCTCTTGGGTTGGTAACAATTGTTATTAAGCTATCTTCTACTGTAATAGCTTCTTCATCTGTTAGGTCTTGATCGTATGACTGCATCATCATTCTTTTATCAGTGAGCCTCCACATATCTTCAAGCTTTCTGTTTCCCCACTTTTTTTTGAACTCACTACGACCTCTTCCTACAGCTGCTGCGTTGTAAAAATACCACCCACCACCAAGTGCTTGGTCAGGTTTGTTTCCTGGCATATCAACAAATTGGGTTCCCATCATTTCTTCTTCTTCGGCTATCTTTTCTTGATCTATATTATAATTTTCAATAAGATTGTCAATCATTGCATACAAGTCATCAGTATCCATATGAGAAATGGTTTGTAAACTATCCTGCAAAGTAATGGTTTGTATTTGAACAACCAAATCAGATAGAACTGCTGTTTTGTTAATTATAGCATCATAGTTTGGATAGTCAATTGGTAGCGACATAGCTGCTGTGTCATAGTAAGCCTGGGCATTTAAGTAGTTTGCATCATCAAAATAGATATCAGCTAATTCAAGAGAGGATGTAGATTTTTGAACATCATCACTAATACTACTACTAACAGATTTTTTAAGGTAGTAAATAACTAGAGTGTCTTTATTATCAGAAGTGGCAATCTGGGCTAGAGCATAATAAATTTGATCAAGATACTCCTTGTTCTTAGTTTCTTTTGCCATTTTAAGCAGCACCTTGTTTATTTGGTTGCTATTACCAGTACCATCTTCATAACACTGTGCAATATTCATTTGTGCTTCAAATGCCATTTTATAGGGTGGATTTCGTTTTACCACCTTCGCATAATATGATGATGCCTTTTTTAAATCATTGTCACGCTGATTTATTTGTCCTAGTATGAAATTAAGTCGTGTGATTATCTCTTTATTAGTTGATAATTCAAGCCCTCTTTCAAGATAAGAATATGCTGCATTATAATTATCACGAGCAATATAAAAATCAGCATAAACTAATGGTATACCTTTTTCCACATCACGCGGAAAATCTTCTTCTTTTAATTTACTTTGTAATAAATTAAGTGCAGCTTCTGCTTTTTCATACCTCTCAGTTTGTGTGTATGTTCGTGCAAGCCAGAGTATTGCATCATAACTTATTGGTTCTGATTTGTACTCTTTGGCAACATAATCAAATACTCGTCTGGCGCTGGTATAATCATGTTTATAAAAATGAGCCATCCCCATCATCAAATAACTATCCTTAACCCACTTTACTTTTTCGGCACCACCAAATGTCATCGAATGTCGTTGTATACCGATAGATGCTTTTTTAATGGTTCTATCCATTTTGGAATTTAAAGCAACTGCATCTTTTTTAGTTCCGTAATTATACACACCAAGAACATTATTATAATCGTCAACAACGTTATTTTCAAGAGCAGTTTTTCCTTCATCAAGACTCACCATGCCATTCCAATATACATTGTAATGACAGGTTACATTGTGATAAGCTCTACGTGTCCAGGTATTTTTTTTGGTGGAGCATGAGTTAACAATAAATAGCATTGTTATAGCCACTAAGAAAATTATTGTAGTATTTGTTTTGCGATTTCCCAAATTCAAGATTTATCTTGTATAACTATTTTTAACACTTTTTATTACATGTTTATTGCCAGACTTTAAAAAGATGACCGTATATCACTCACTATGATTATTTTTGCAAAAGTAAAACTAATAACTATAAATGGCAAAATCAAAAAAAAATAAAAAGTGGTATAAAAATCTTCGTGGAAAATACCGGTTAGTAATATTTAATGATTTAACATTTGAAGATAGGTTTTCATTTAGGCTTACAAGGCTTAATGTTTTTTTAAGTATAGTTAGTATTGGTATTATTTTTATGACCCTAACTTTTATACTAATTGCTAATACATCAATAAGGGAATATATACCAGGCTATCCTAATATTTATGAAAGAAGAAAACTATATACTTTGAATATTGTAGCTGACTCACTTCTTATAGATATTGAAAAGAAGAATAGGTATATAGAAAGCATGAAAAATATTTTTGAAGATAATACATATATTGATGATGTGATAGAAACTGAACTGGTTGACTTTCGTTATGATACCATTAAAAATAGAAAATCGTATGATGATAGTTTACTTAGGGTTGAATTTGAAAACCAAAGTATGTATAATCTATATTTTAACGAGGCGGGACAATTGGATGAGTTTAGCAAAGCATCAGTAAAAAGTTTTAACTTCTTTAAGCCACTTCAAGGAATTATTACTTCAAATTTTAATTTATTAGATAAACACTATGGAATAGATATAGTTACATCACATAATGAGGCTGTAAAAGCAACACTTGAAGGTACAGTTGTTTTCTCGGGGTGGACTTTGGAAACGGGTTATGTGATTGGGCTACAGCATAATAGAAATTTTATCTCAATTTACAAACATAACTCCGTGCTATTAAAAAATGATGGTGATCATGTAATGGCAGGCGAACCTATTGCAATATCAGGGCAGTCTGGCGAGTTAACCACTGGTCCTCATTTACATTTTGAATTATGGGAAAATGGTATCCCTGTTAATCCAGAAGAATATATATTGTTTAATTAATACTTGATTTAAATAGTGGCTATATGAAAACGTCAAATACTGCGTTACTCTCGCTTTTGAAACAGTCATTTACAAAGGTAAACTCCTTGGTTTCAAAAGCTTCAAAAGCCTTGTCTTTTACGCTTTCTTATGAACCACTCAAAGATTAACCGTTTTCTTAGAAACACTAAATAGTGAGTTTTCTTAGAGGTATTAAATAGAAATTAGCTAAATTATTTATGAAAAAACGAATTGGAATATTTGGATCAACAGGGTCAGTTGGTACACAAACTCTAGTTGTTATTGATGAGCAGCATGAGTTTTTTAGTGTTGAGGTGCTAACAGCATTTAATAATGCAGATTTACTAATTCAGCAAGCAATTAAGTATTTACCAAATGCTGTGGTAATAGGCAATTCAACACACTACTCAAAGGTGCGCGATGCTTTAAGTAATTACGATATAAAAGTTTATGCAGGCGAGGAGGCCATTTGTCAAATAATGGAGATGAGTACCATTGATATTGTGCTTATGGGGATTGTTGGCTTTGGTGCACTTAAACCAATACTAGCTGCACTACAAAATAAAAAGAAAATTGCACTAGCAAATAAAGAAAGTTTGGTTGTTGCCGGTCAAATAATATCAAAAACAGCAATCGAAAATAACACTCAAATTATTCCTGTTGACTCTGAACATTCAGCCATTTTTCAATGTTTAATGGGAGAGTATGATAACCCTATTGAAAAAATTGTATTAACAGCCTCTGGTGGGCCTTTTAGAGATAAAGATATTAACTATCTTAAAAATGCAACCCCGGCTGAGGCTTTGCAACATCCCAATTGGAAAATGGGAAAAAGAGTGAGTATTGATTCGGCAACGATGATGAATAAAGGACTTGAGGCAATTGAAGCCCACTGGCTATTTAATATTCCCCCGTCTGATATTGAAATTATTATTCATCCGCAAAGTGTGATACATTCCCTTGTGTATTTTACAGATAAATCAGTAAAAACATTGCTTAGTTTTCCTGATATGCGAATTCCAATTCAATTTGCTTTATCCTATCCACAAAGGTTAGCAAGCTCATTCCCCAACTTAGATTTGCTTAAAATAAAGACCCTAAATTTTGAAAGCCCTGATGTAAAAAAATTTCGTAATCTTGCACTCGCTTTTAAAGCCATGGAAATTGGTGGAAATATGCCTTGTATACTGAACGCTGCTAACGATATAGCTGTTCAGGCTTTTTTAACTGAAAAGATTGGGTTTCAGCAAATTCCCGACATTGTAGAAAAAAGTATGCAAATAATTCCACATATTAAAAAAGCTGTTTTAACTGATTATTTTGAGACAGACAAAATTACAAGGATAAAAGCAAAGGAGTTAGTT
>Ga0307987_1000403_pt1 | contig 25853 bp, 22 predicted proteins | sample EllFjometagen181_FD_203157 | JGI IMG/M metagenome (GOLD analysis project Ga0307987, IMG submission 203157) | Marine microbial communities from Ellis Fjord, Antarctic Ocean - #181 | ecosystem: Environmental > Aquatic > Marine > Unclassified | place: Southern Ocean | collected 2014-10-08 | reverse complement strand
GCAGAGCACGATGAGATCGGGCACCTCGGGCAGATCGGAGAGCTCGGCGTAGGTGGCCCGACCCAGCACCTCCTCGGCGTGGGGGTTGATGCCATAGACCTCGCCGTGGGCGTACACGAGCAGGCTGCGGAACACCGCGTGGCCCACCTTGGTGGGGTCGGCGGACGCACCCAGCACGGCCACGGCGCGAGGGCGAAAAAAGGGCTGAAGATTCATGCTCGGCTCCGAAGGACGCAGATCTACCCCAGCAAGCTAGTCCCGGATCTTGATCATGACGATGCCGGCAAGCTCACCATCTGAGCGTGCTCACGGTCACACACGGGTTCACAGGACGAGCGCAGACGTCCCCATGGGATAAGTGTCAACCGCGAGGAGCGTTCTCGACAGTTCAGACGGTCGAATCCGACAGATTGTGTCAGTCGAAGCTGCACATCCCCTCGTTACAACGGCAGGCTGGATCCCGGGGGACCATGCAGGCCAGCTGGCAGGTCACCAACTGCTCTTCCCGGTGCATGCAGTAGAAGACCTCGCCACAGCACGAGTAGCCCACCACGCAGTCGTCATCGGTGGCGCACTCATCGCAGCCCCCGGTGTCACAGAAGTCCCGCTTCTCCCAGCCCCAGGTGCAGGAGGTGAGGCAGAGGGACAGAGCGAGGACGATGACGCGCACGTCAGTCCCCATACCGCTCGATCACCAGCTCCACGTCATCCCCGACCCGGGTGACCCGGTACAGATCGCCGTAGTGCTCGTGGGGGATCTCGGGCTGCTCGGGTGCGCCCAGCCCAGCGACGATGGAGGGCACCGTGTTGGAGTGGCCGGCCACCAGCACCACGGCGCCGGCATGCTGGTCGAGGATCAGCACGGGCAGATCCGAGCGAGGGTCGTAGTCGGTGACGCCCAGCCCGTGCCCCGTGGCCGCCGCCGCCACGGTCTGCTGGGTACGCTGGAAGGGTGTGCTGTACACCGCCACCAAGGGCTCATCGACCATCAGCACCGCCAGCGCTTCGGCCCGGGCCAGGCCCTGTTCGGTCAGGGGCGGGTCATCGCCATCACTGGCCTTCTCGGCGTGGCGCACCACGAAGATGGTGGTGGTGACATCCGCGGCAGGGGCGGGTTGGACCTGCACAGGGGTGGCGGCGCAGGCCGACAGAGCGAAAGCGGAGAGGATGAGGAAGCGCATGGGCAACCGTGTAACCAACCGACCGCGGCGGGCGGATGAGCCGTAGCCCGCAGGCTCGTCGTTTCGACCCGATCGCGGCGGGCAGATGAGCCGCGGGCCGTGGGCTCTCCGTTTCGATCCGACCGCTGAATCGTGGCGGGCTACGCCCGTCCTCGATTCAGACGTTGAACCTGAACACGATCAAATCCCCGTCCTTCACCACGTACTCCTTGCCTTCGAGCCGGGTCTTGCCGGCGGCGCGCAGGGCAGCCTCGGTGCGGTACTCGAGCATGTCGGTCAGGGCGCTGACCTCGGCACGGATGAACCCGCGCTCGATGTCGCTGTGGACCTTGCCGGCGGCCTTGCGGGCCACGGTGCCACGGCGGATGGGCCAGGCGCGGCACTCGTCGGGGCCGAAGGTCAGGAAGCTGATGAGGTCCAGCAGGGAGTAGGCCGTGCGCACGAACACCGCCGCGGCGGGTTCTTCGAGGCCCAGATCCGCAAGCATCTCGGCGCGTTCGTCGGGCTCGAGCTCGTTCAGCTCGGCCTCGAGCTGGGCGCAGATGCCCATGGACCACGAGTTCTGCCCGAGCTGGCGCAGTTCGCGGGCGTGGGCCCACGCCTCGTCGTCGAAACGTTCCTCGCTGAGGTTGTGCAGCACGATGAGGGGCTTGAGGGAGAACAACTGGATGCCCACCAGGGTCAGCCGCTCCGGAGGGCTGAGCTCGAGGACCCGCAGGGGCAGGCCTTCGGACAGGTGATCGAGGCAGCGCTGGTTGGTCTGTACGTCCAGGCCCTTGCGCTGTTCACGACGCCAACGATCGCCGCGCTTCTCGAGCAGCTCCATGTCCAGCAACACCAGCTCGTCATCGAACAGGCTCATGTCGCGCTCGGGATCATCCTCGGTCTCGGCCATGGGGCTATCAAAGGCCCGCACGACATTGACCAGCACGTCCATGAGGCGCATGGCCTCGAGCACCGCCGGGTGGAACGCGCCGGCGCCGGGGCCCGCCGTGTTGCCCACGTCGGCGAAGACGATCTCGGCGAAGACGTTCTTGCGCGGCTCGAAGATCTCGGCCAGCTGGTCGATGCGGACATCGGGGACCTTGATGCTGCCCAGAGACACGCCCTTCTGGTTGATCTTGGCGCCCGGTGCCAGGGCCTGGAACACAGTGGTCTTGCCGGAGCCGGGGTAACCGCAGATGCCAACGCGCATGGTGCCTCCTGGTCATCCCGCTGAAACGGGTCGGAATGGGGCGGCCTTGTAGCACGTTGGTGCTGTGAAGCACTCGCCGTTGCGTCCTGTTACCTGTGCCCTGCTGATCCCCGGAGCGAACGTGCATCGTCCCACCGCCGCAAACACCGTCGCCTGCTGCCTCATCGCCCTGTTCACGGCCCTGGTCTCCCCGGCGGCCCAGGCCGACGAGCTCCCCCTGAGCTACCAGCTGCTGGCCCAGGATCGCCCCGTGGGCAGCCGCGACGTCACCATCAAGTACATCCCCACCGACACCGGCGAGCTGCGCTTGATCGAGGCCTGGACCTCCTTCGTGCTGCCCATCGCCAAGGGCGCCCTGAAGTACGAACAGCGCCTGGGCGCCCGCTTCGATGGTGATCGTAGCTTCGTGGCGTCCATGTCCACCGCCGGAGATGTGCGCGAAGTACAGGCCCGCCAGGCCATGGACGGCACCTGGTCGGTGTCTGTCGCCAGCGCCGCCGGAGCCCACAACCAGCAGCTCCCCGGCGACGCGGTGGACCTGTTGTCCTCCGAGCTGTTCGACCAGCAGCGCGCCCTACGCACCCTGCAGTCCGTGGACGCCCTGTCCTTGCTGTCCGCCGAGACCGGCACCATCCTCAGCGGTCCCCTGACAGATCTTGGCCCCGCCAGCATGGCCGTAGGGCCCGCCGAGATCGAGGTCCAGCGCTTCCGCTTCGACCCTCCCGACGGCACCATGACCCTGGCCTACAGCAACGACGGCTGGCTGGTGGCCTACGACTACAAGGTGCTGGGGATGCTGGTGGGCGCCCGGCTCCAGAAGCTGCCTCCGGCGCGCAGCTTCGACACCGTGCTCGACGCCCCCCTGACCACGGGCACCATCAGCGAAGAAGCGCTGTAGGGCTCAGGGCGCGATCCATTCCCCGCTGCGGCCGCCGCGCTTTTCCAGCAGGCGCACCGCTTCGATGATCATGCCGCGGTCGATGGCCTTGACCATGTCGTAGACCGTCAGCAGCGCCACCGAGGCCGCGGTGAGGGCCTCCATCTCCACGCCGGTGGTCCAGCTGCAGCGCACCGTGGCGCGCACGATCACCGCATCGTCGCCTTCGGCCTCGAGCTGGACCTGCACCCCGGTGAGGGGCAGCGGGTGGCACAGGGGGATCAGATCCGCTGTGCGCTTGGCGGCCTGGATGCCGGCGAGCTGCGCCACAGCGAGCACATCGCCCTTCTTGACCCGCTGGTCGACGATGGCCCGGCGCGCCGCCGGGGTCATGCGGATGCGTCCAAATGCGACCGCCTCGCGGGCGGTGATGGGCTTTCCGCCCACATCCACCATGCGCGCGTTGCCCTGTGCATCCATGTGGGTGAGTTCATCAGCCATGGGCGACCTCCGGGGGCGAGCCAGGATAGCGGATGCTCGGAGGGAAGGCACACCGGAGCGCTCCACCCACGGCAGGTCCGGTCCTGCTATGATCCCAACCCACGGAGGTCATCGAGCCCATGCATCGTCCCCTCGCCCTCTGCGGCGTCGCCGCTGCCTTCCTGGTCCTCGCGCTGGCCTGCGGTGGCGGCGACGAGCCCGAGTTCGCAGCCGAACCCAGCGCCACCCCTTCCCTGGGCGACCTGCTGGGCACCGGGCCAGAGCCCAGCACCGCTCCCACCCAAGAGCTCCCGACCTTGGACGCCCTGCCCCAGCAGCTCCCCGATCTCGTGGCCCCCACTCAGCAAGAACCCGAACCCCGGGAGACCCCCGAGTGCACCCAGGCTCGCACGGATCTGCGGGGTCAACGCGAGACCGTAGACGCTCGCCGCGGGCGGGAGATCGCCGCCGCCGAGCGGTCCTTGGCCACAGGGCAGCTGGCCATGCAGAACTGCATCAAGACCAGCCCATGCAACGAGGACGCCAAGCTGATGGCGGTGGCCCAAGAACGCGAGAAAGCAGCCGAGACCGCCTACCAGTCCGCCATGCAGCGTGTCGCGCAGTACGAAGCCGGGCTGTTCCAGTACGAGCAAGCCGTCGATCGCGCCTGCGGTCGTCGCTGACCCCAGAGCAGAGGTTCCATGCGCCTGCCCAACCGCCTCATGGATGCCTACCACGGGCTGGCTGGCTCCCACGACAGCCCTCTGTGGCAGCGCATGCTGCTCACCGCCATCCACGGCGGCATCGCCCTGTGGCGCGCCGCCACCCACGACCAGCTCTTCGTGCGCGCCGCCACCCTGTCCTACTGGACCCTCGTGGCCATCGTCCCGGTCCTCGCGCTGGCCTTCGCCCTCATGGGACCGCTGGGGCTCATCGACACCACGGCCGAGTCCATCAAGCAAGGCCTGTACAGCACCGTGCTGGCGGCGTCCGTCTCTGAGGTGGGGCCTTGGCTCGACAGCATCGTCGGCGGCGTGAAGCTCGAGGCCCTGGGGGTCATCGGCTTCCTGGGCGTGCTGGTGGCGGGCTCCAAGATGTATACGTCGGTAGAACAGGCCTACAACGACATCTTCCGGGTGCGCCAGCGCCGGCGCTGGCTGGTGCGCATCACCCTGTTCTACGCCGTGGTCACCCTGGGCCCGCTGCTGCTGTCCGCCGGCTTCGCCGCTACCTCATCCCTGGGCGACAGCCTGCCGTCGGGCCTGCTGGGCCGCATCGTGCCCATCTCCCTGACCACCGCAGCGCTGGTCCTGGCCATCAAGCTGCTGCCCCACACCGAGGTGCGCTGGCGCTCGGCCATCGCTGGCGGCTTGATCAGCGCCATCCTCTTCGAGAGCCTCAAGGTCGGCTTCGAGGCCTACACCGCCTTGCTGGGCGCCTCGAACACCATGGTCCGCCTGTACGGAAGCCTGGCCCTGCTGCCTGTCTTCCTGCTCTATGTCTACCTGCTGTGGCTGGTGGTGCTCATGGGTGTCGAAGTGGCGTACGTGGTCCACCACGCCCGACCGCTGCTGGCGGAAGAGCGCGACCGGCTGCGCATGGGCGACATCTGGCGCCGGAGGCCCGACGCCTGCTTCGCCTTGCAGGTCATGATCGCCCTGGCGGCCCGCTACAGCGTGGGCGGAGGTCCCACCACCGGCGAGTGGCTCATCCAAACCCTGGGCGCCCCCAGCCGCGCGGTGCACGAAGCCCTGGACATGCTCGAGACCAGCAAGCTGCTGCTGCCGGTGGAAGGCGGCGGCTACGTCCCCGCCCATCCCCTCGAGAACCTCACCGCCGCCCGTGTGGTGCGGGCCTGTCGCGCGGTGAGCGTGCCGTCCTGCGAAGACGAGGCCCCCGGAGCAGAAGCGGTCACCGCCGCCCTCGAGGCCATCTCACGCGAGCTTGACGTCAGCATCGCATCCCTGGTGGCGGCGCCGCGACCGGAGCCCACCGAAGCCATCCCCCGCACTGGGAGTTAGCCCGTGGCGGTCTTCACCTGGCGTCGATCACTCGCAGGGCTGGTGGTCCTGGGCGCAGGCCTGGTGGTCGTCGCCGTGCTGGGCCGTTCCTACGTGCTGACCCGCGCCGAAGCCGAGCTGACGCAGCGGGGCTGCACCGCACAGGCCCTGGGCTGGGCGGGCGTGCGACTGCGGGCCAGCGACATCCAGTGCCCCGGCGCCAGCATCGGCAGCGCCACCGTGCAGCCCTGGCCCCTGGCCATCACCCTGCGCAACGCCGACGTGGACCTGGCTGACTGGCTGCCCACCCTGTCGGACAACATCGGCAACGACGAACAAGCCATCTCCACCCTGAGCCACACCGCCGGCTTGCTGGCCAACGCGAGAGTCCAAGGGCTCACCGTGCGCATGGGCGAACTGGTGCTGGTGCGCGAGCTTCGAGGCGGTCTGGATCCCATCCAGCTCGAGGGCCCCGACTTCCTGCTCAGCCAGCAGGACGACACCCTGCGTGTTGAACACCGCCGCATCATCGAAGGACCTCCCATCCGAGGTGAGGTCCAGCTGGTGGCCACCTGGAACATCGCCGAAGACCAAATCCAGGGCAGCCTCACCAGCACCTCCCTCACCGTCAGCCACGAGCTGCTGGCCCCCGAGCCCCTCACGGGCCTGCCCATGGAGCTGGACTTCGACGGCAGCACCGGCGGCATGGAGCGCCCCTGGCTGCGGGGCTCCGCCAGCCTGGGAGGCCCCCAGGCCCGCTGGCAGGCCCAGCTCGACGACGAAGGGCTGCCGGTGCTGGACTTCGAGCTACCCGACAGCCCCGCCGCCGAGCTGCTGGCCCCCTTCGCGCCCATCGCGCCCGAGCTCGACCTGGCCACCGTCCGGGGGCACATCGGCCTGGGGGCTCAGTGGAAGCCTGGGCGCGACCTGCAGGTGACGCCTCGCATCGTCGACCTCGAGGTCGAGGGCGCGCTGGACCCCGACCTGGGCCTCGACTGGGGCGCCTTCACCTACCTGATCCGCGACGACGCCGGCGAGCGCGTACCCCGCCGCTCCGGTGACACCACCGCGGGCTGGACCCCCATGGCCGAGATCTCCCCGGATCTCGTGCACGCCCTGCTGGCGGCCGAAGACAGCGCCTACTTCCGCCACGCTGGCTACCACCTGCCCGCCATCCAGGAAGCCCTGAACGCCGACCTCGCCGCCGGTGAGGTGGTGCGCGGTGGCTCCACCCTCACCCAGCAGCTGGCCAAGAACCTGTTCCTCGACGGCGAACAGACCGCCGCACGCAAGCTCCGCGAGCTGCTGCTGGCGGTGGAACTGGATCGCACCCTGGGCAAGGACCGCGTCCTGGAGCTCTACCTCAACGTGGTGGAGTTCGGACCCGGCATCCACGGTGTGGCCGCCGCCAGCGAACGCTACTTCATGAAGAAGCCCAGCCGGCTGGCGCTGCACGAGGCCGTGTTCCTCGCCGCCCTGCTCCCCAGCCCCCGCAGCGCCTACGAGCACTGGTACCTGCAGGGGCGACCCAACCGCACCCGCATGGCCCTCATCCTGGACAACATGGTGGATGGCCAGTGGATCGGCCCACGGCAAGCCGAGCGCGCCAAGCAGGCTCGGCTGTCCCTGGTCCCGCCACCGAAGTAAGCCTTCACAGCCCCCGCGCCACCGGAGCCCCCATGGATCACCCCAGCATCCCCCTGCCCGAGGCCGCCGACATCCACACCCTCTCCACGGCCCTGGACGGCGCCACCCCGGAGCAGCGCCTGGCCTGGCACGGCCGCTTGCCCGGCAACCAGCTGGCGGTGCTGTACGACCTCGCGAAAGGCCAGGAACTCAGCGTCGAGCAGATGCACGGCGCCGACGGTGAAGCGATCATCCACCAGGGCATGAACTCCATGGCCATGTTCCGCAGCTTCCAGAAGCGCATGGCGCTGCACGAGGGACAGCTCAAGGGCTTCAACCACCAACCCTGGGCCTGGCTGGTGGGCGACGGCACCTTCATCGTCGTCCCCTCGCCCGACGTCCCCGGCGAGCTTCACTTCGACTACACCCGCCTACCCGACAGCGGCTTCCCGGACTTCCCGCCCATCAAGGACAACGCCGCGGGGCTGTCCCGCTTCGTCTACGGCAACATGATCGACATCGTGCGACGGGTCAGCGAGCACGTCACCATCGGCAAGGCCTACCGTCACGGCAAGCCCGCCGGTCAGTTCTTCGTGCTGTGCAGGCAGGAAGCCTAAGCGACGCTGCTAAAACTCCACGGCATACATGCGCCGGCCGTCCTGCTCCCACAGGGCATACTGGCCGGCGGGCAGGGCGTCGTGGGGCAGGTACAACACGTGGGCGTCACCCTGCTCGACCTCGAGCTGCTTGGCGGCCTCGGGGGTGACCGTCTTGCGCTGGAACTCGGTGTCGGACGTGAACTCGATGCCGATGTAGGACCAGGGCTCGTCCTCGTCGGGCTCGTCCGCAGTGCCGAAGGTGCGCTCTTCCGACTCGATGAGCGGGTAGTAGCCGAGCTTGTCGATGTTGCGATCGCCCGACAGCATCAGGTACTGGCCAGGCTCGACCTTCGAGAAGACCAGCGGCAGCTTGGCTGGGTAGGCGGCCTTCTCTTCGCTGTCGAGGATGTTCTTGGACTCGACATCGCTGGCGGTGGAGAGCTTGTCCCACTTGCCGTCGGCGAGGATGTACACACCCGCGCCCGGGGCGGGCCAGACCTTGGTGGTGACCACAGATGCAGCCTGCACGCCACCCTCGATGGCGACGGTGCCCTCGAGCAGCTGGGAGTCCAGGCCGGCCTGCAGCTTATAGCTGTCCGAGCCGCAGAGGCCTTGGATGGTGAAGCTGCCGTCGGCGCCGCTCAGGGCGTCGAAGGTCTGGCAGGTCATGTCGCTGGACACGGGATCGGACTTGGCCAGCAAGCGGATTTCGGGCAGGGGAGCACCCGTGATGGCATCCACCAGCTTGCCCTGGTAGCTACCCGCCGGGGTGCAGCCAATGCCGACGAGCGCGAAGATGACGAGGGGGATGCGGTTCATGGGGACTCCTTCGGAATTCACTACCTTTCTACAGGATAGTCGAGGACTCCGATAGCGAGGGAGTGGCGCCGAGGGAGCTCGGGCCCGAGGAATGCTGGGCGCCCCCGGGGAACCCACCGTTGACAACGAGTGTTGGCAGCCTGTTTTCGGCCCGCCAACCAACATGTACCTGACCTCAGCGTACCCAATGGGTACCCGATGAGGCGCGACCGTATCCCCAGCGCCATCGGGGCGTACGCCACTATCGGAACCGGCTTACATGCTCCATAATCACAATCCCTACAATACTCTCGAGGGACTCACGGACGTTGTTCGAGGAAGCTGCGCCGGCGACGCCACAGCAACAGCCCGGGCAGCAACAGCCACGCACTGTCCACGCTGCCCTTGCCGCCACAGCAGCCGCCGCCCGTTCCGGGCTCTACGCGAGGCGGGCCATCCTGCAGGGGCAGGGGGGTGTGGTAGTTGCCCGTGTTGGCGGCGTCGTGGTGGACCGAGGCCCACTCCACCACGCCATCGGCGGGGCCCCGTGTGGACCAGGCGAAGACCAGACCCATGCGGGTGGCCACGACCACATCCAGGTAGCCATCGCCGTCGATGTCACCCACCGCGGGGGAGCCGATGGCCCACTGCCCCACCAGCTTGGGCCAGCCGCTGGGGGATAGGCCTTCCGCATCCCAGGCGTGTACCAGGCTGCCGCCGCTGACGGCGATGGCCTCGGCGGCGCCGTCACCGCTGATGTCCGCGATGGCCGGAGCCATGAAAAACTGAAGGTCCTCGATCTGCTGGGGCCAGCCCTCGAGGAACTCACCGCTGGTGCCGTCCCAGGCGGCGACGGGCTGCTGGAAGTCACGCTGGAACACCAGGGGCAGGGAGATCAGGTACATGGTTCCCACCCCGCCCTGGACGAGATCCGGTACGCCATCGCCGGTCATGTCGCCGAAGACCGGGTGCTCCGAGAAGTGCACCAGGGATGGTTCGTTGGTGTTGGCACCATCGCCATACTCGTCGGCGAAGTGGGCCAGGGGGAAGAGCTCGGTGCCGTCGTGATGCATCAGCTCGGTGTGGGCCAAGAACACCGAGTCCGCCAGCTCGAGATCGCCGTCGCCGTCCACGTCCGCCATGGACAGGCTGGCGGGGTGGCCTTCGCCCACGATGGGGATCAGCGACGCCTCGCCCACCAAGCCCTGGGTCTCACGGGGCCAGCCGTCGTGGATCTCGCCACTGACGGCGTCCAGCAGGTAGGTCACAGAGAAACGCGCGTCGTGGGTGGTCTCGTTGCTGCCCAGGGCCACGTCAAGGTCACCGTCAGCGTCCACGTCGCCCACCGCGGGGCTGCAGACGATGGGCGCGCCCTGGACGCCGCAGTTGTCGGGATGGCACAGCTCCACCGGGTAGGGTCCCCAGTCGGCGCCGCTGTGATCGATGGCGTAGAGCCGGCCGTCCATGGCTGCAGCGAGGATCTCCAGGGTTCCGTCACCGTCCAGGTCCACCAGGGTGGGCGCAGCCCAGAACCCCACGTCCCACACGTCGTCGCCGTCGAACTCCTCGGGCTCACGGCCCAGGGTCCAGGCGGGGAAGCCGTCGCGCAGCTCGCCGTCACTCCACGCGTAGATACCACCGGCGATGGACGCCCCCACCACCTCGAGCCGACCGTCGCCATCCAGGTCCCCCACAGCGGCTGCGGCGATGAAGCCGTCGCCGTGTTCCGGGTCCACCGCGCCCTCGAGATAGGCCGCGCTGCCAGCATACAGATCCATGGCAGGGGGCGGACCCGCACGCAGGGGGTAGCCTTCCAGCTCGGTGCCATCGCCGCGCAGGGCGTGGATGGTCCCGCCGCTGGTGGCCAGGATCACCTCGAGGATCCCGTCACCATCGAGATCGGCGAGCACGGGGCTGGCCTCACCGGAAGAATCGATGCGCACGGGGTAGCCGGCCAGCAGATCCGGGTCCCACTGCACGGAGACATTGCGACGCATGACCGCCTGCAGGCCGGCGTCGTCGGTGGCGGTGACCCGCAGGGTGACCGACGGGGCATGCACCCGATCCACACGCTCGAGCAGGGTCTCATCCAGGTCTGGGCCGGGCACCAGCGCGCCCACCTCGTCGGGCAGAGCGGTGAGGTCCACCGTCGCCAGCACGCCCTCGAAGCTGTCGGTGCCGGAGCCTTCCCCCACCTGGGTCCAGCTCTCGGGCTCCCAGCCCCAGCCGATGTCCACCACCCACTCGAAGCTGCCGGCCCGGGGCGCGGCCACCCGGCCCTCGAGGCTGAGCTCCGGGCGCTGTGCGGGATCGAAGAAGTCGAACCAAGCGGGTGAGAGGATCTCGATCTCCGGTGGGATCTCGCCGTCGAGGGCGCGCTCCACCGCCCGGGCCGCGTTGAGCTTGCCGTAGCCGTAGAAGGGGTCCCAGCCAGCGCTGGAGGGGTAGGTGCCCGCCAGCTCGAGCTCTTCCGCGTCGAGGTGGATGTCGTCGGCGGCGCCGGTGATGAGCTGGTAGATCTCACCCGCGGTGAGATCCAGCTCGGCATCCCGGGAGGCCGAGTGCAGCAGCGCCGCAGCCCCGGAGGTCATGGCCGTGGCCCCGGTGGCGCAGCCCTGGCTGCCGGCGGAGATCACCGAGCGGGGGCCATAGTTGTTGCAGTTGAAGAAGTTCTGGAACGAGTAGGCGACCCCGCCCTCGTCCATGGTGTCGGCGCGAAGGCTGTGGGCGTACAGCACGTTGGGGCCCGCGGCGGGCAGGTTCTGGTGGTAGGCGTTCTCGTCGCCCGCAGCGGCGGAGATGACCACACCGTTGGCGTGGGCCCAGGCCAGGGCCTCGTCCACAGCGGCGGAGTGGGACAGGGCGCCGATGCTCATGTTGATGACCGAGGCGCCGGAGTCCACCGCGAACACGATGGCCTGGCCCACACGGGAAGCGTCGGAGATGAAAGCGTGTCCGACCCGCACGGGCAAGATGGCGCAGTTGGGACAGACGCCGATGGAGCCACCGCCACCGTCACCCTCGCCGCCGATGGTCTCCATCACCCCGCTGCCGTGGGTGCCGTAGGAGTCGCGCTCGTAGGTGTTCCAGGCGTCGTTGTCGTGGGCCATGAAGTCCCAGCCCGCGATGTCGTCGGTGTAGCCGTTACCGTCGTTGTCCACGCCGTCCCAGTCGGCGCCCCAGGGGGTGTGGATGAAGTCCGAGGGGTCGAGCTGATGGTCAGAAGAATCCTCACCCGCGGTGATGTCCACCCGGGGGTCCTCGGCCCAGTCCTGGATGTTCACCAGGCCGTTGCCGTCCAGATCGTGGCTGTCGGCCTCGGTGCCGTCGGCCCACTGAGGCAGGGGCAGCTCTCCGGCGTTGAGGTAGACCTTGTTGACCAGGTCTTCGCGCTCCCAGTCGATGCCCGAGTCCAGCACCGCCACCACCACGTCCCAGCGTCCGGTGGTGTTGCGCCAGGCGCGGTCGGCCCAGCACCCCGAGCCCACCTCGAGCTCCGACTCGCGCACCGTGCCGCGGGCGGCTTCGGGGATGGTGGAGATGAGCCACCACTCGTCGAGATCCGAGGGGCAAAGGTCCGGCCGATCCAGCTCACCGCACTCCGGGTAGGTGGGCAGCGGCACATCGGCGTGGGGAGCGGCGAGAAACAGAGCAAAGAGAGCGTGAGCGATGGCCATAGAGCCTCCCCGGAGAGGTTAGCCTGCTGTGGCGCCAACGCCTCGAAGGAGTTCCCATGCGACTCGACGCCGAGCACTTCGTCCCCACCGAGCCCCGCACCTGGTGGGACCTCATGGAGGACCCCGAGTTCCTCATCGCCACCGACAGCAACTCCGACATCCTGCGGGAGACCCTGTGCAACGACCCCGGCGCCGGTCGCGACGGCCGCCGCCTGCTCCACGTGCGCTGGACCTCCCAGCGCAAGCTCCCCGGGGTCGTCAAGAAGGTGCTGGGCGCCGAGCAGCTGTCCTATGAGCTCATCCAACACATGGATGACGAGCGCTTCCACATGATCTGGGAAATCGTACCCCCCGTGTCCAAGGAACGTTTCCAGGGCGCCGGCGAGTTCTGGATCGAGCCCGCACCCGGCGGCTGCATCCGCAAGGTCTCCGGCTCCATCAACGTCAAGATTCCCATCGTGGGCGGCCGCATCGAGAAGATGCTCGGCGCCGAGATCTCCAAGGGCCACGCCGCCAACGCCAAGACCGCGAAGGACTGGTTCGAGCGCAGATCGTAGGTCCGGTCACGAACTGTCCGCAACGGGGTTGGTGCCCATGCATCGGTGGCCATACAGAGCCATCGTTATGCCCGACCCCAACACACACATCGTCGTCCGAGGCGCCCGGGAGCACAACCTCCAGGCCATCGACGTCGAGATCCCCCGCGACGCCCTGGTGGTGGTCACGGGACTGTCGGGCTCCGGCAAGTCTTCCCTGGCCTTCGACACCCTGTACCAGGAAGGCCAGCGGCGCTACCTCGAGTCCCTCTCCGCCTACGCTCGGCAGTTCCTGGGCAAGATGGAGAAACCCCTGGTGGAACGGGTCGATGGGCTCTCCCCCACCCTGGCCATCAACCAGAAGGGCATCAACCGCAACCCACGCTCCACCGTGGGCACCGTCACGGAGATCCTCGACCACCTGCGGCTGTGGATGGCCCGCCTGGGCACCCCCCACTGCCCCGTGTGCGCGCGGCCCATTCATCGCTCCACCCCGTCCCAGCTGCGGGATCACCTGCTCGACGCCCACCTCGGCGCCACCGCCATCGTCATGGGTCCCATCGTGCGAGAGCGCAAGGGCGAGTACCGCCGCGAGCTCGCCGACCTGCTGGCCCAGGGCTACACCCGCGCCCGCATCGACGGCGAGCTGCACCGCCTGGACGAACCCATCGCCCTGGCCCGCTACGAGAAGCACAGCATCGAGGTGGTGGTCGACCGCCTCACCATCGAAGCCCCAGAAGCCACCCGCTTGCTCGAGGCCATCGAGAACGCCCTTCCCCTGGGCGACGGCGTGCTCACCGTCCTCATCGACGACCAACACCACACCTTCGCCACCGAGCTGGGCTGCCCCGACCACTCCGTATTCCTGCCCGAGCTCGAACCCCGGCTGTTCTCCTTCAACACCCCCCAGGGCGCCTGCCCGGAGTGCGACGGCCTGGGCTGGCTCGAGGCCTTCGATCCCGCCCTGTTCATGGACCCGGACGCTCCCACGGTGGCCTCCTGCCTCGCCATGCGCGACGGCCACATGCCCTTCCTCACCACGGTGGACGGCTCGGTGTTCATCCAGGTGCTCGAACGCCTCGAGGCCGACCCGGATCTTCCCTGGGGCCAGCAGCCCGCCGCCGTCCAGCAGGCCATGCTCCACGGCGCCGACTTCGACTACACGGTCATCAAGACCGGCACGGGCAGGCCGCGGGTGGTCACCCGCCCCTGGAAAGGCCTGATCCACATCCTCGGACGCATCTGGCACTTCACCCGCCACGGCCCCCTCGAGGCCTTCCGGCACCGCAGCCCCTGCGGTAGCTGCGACGGCACACGCCTCAACCCCCTGGCCCGGGCCGTCACCTTCGGCGGGCGCAACCTGCCAGACATGGTGGCCATGTCGGTAGCCCAAGGCCGCGCCTTCTTCGACAACATCGATCTGAACGAGCGCCAGCGCCCCCTGGGCGAACCCATCCTGACGGAGATCCAGCACCGCCTGCGCTTCCTGGATGACGTGGGCCTGGGCTACCTCACCATCGACCGTCGCACCGCATCCCTCAGCGGCGGCGAAGCCCAGCGCATCCGGCTGGCGGCCCAGGTGGGCAGCGGGCTCCAGGGCGTCACCTACATCCTCGACGAGCCCTCCATCGGCCTGCACCCCCGGGACAACCGACGCCTGCTGGACACCCTGCTGCAGCTCCGCAACCGCGGCAACACCGTGCTGGTGGTGGAACACGACGCCGAGACCATGCGGGCCGCCGACCACCTGCTCGAGATCGGGCCCGGCGCAGGGCGACACGGGGGCACCATCACCGCTCAGGGCCCCTGGTCCAGCTTCTCCCAGTCCGACTGCGTCACCGCCGACTACCTCCAGGGGCGGCGCACCATCCCCATGCCCGCCCAGCGCCGCCCGGGCAACGGCAAGCGGCTGGTGGTCCGTGGCGCATCGGCCCACAACCTGCGGAACATCGACGTAGCCTTCCCCCTGGGCAGCCTGGTGGTGGTCACGGGGGTGTCGGGCTCCGGCAAGTCCACCCTGCTGCTGGACATCCTCGAGCCCGCCGCCGCTCGCGCCCTGCAGGGCGCCCAGCGCACGCCCCTGGCGCACCGGGCCATCGAAGGCCTCGAGCACCTCGACAAGGTCATCTGCATCGATCAAGACCCCATCGGTCGCACCCCCCGCTCGAACCCCGCCACCTACACCGGCGCCCTCACGGGCATCCGCCAGCTCTTCACCCGCCTGCCCGAGTCCCAGGCCCGGGGCTACGAGCCCGGCCGCTTCTCGTTCAACGTGCCCGGTGGCCGCTGCGAGACCTGCAGCGGCGCCGGGGTCCAAATCCTGGAGATGCAGTTCTTGGCCGACGTGCACGTCCCCTGCGAAGACTGCGGGGGCAAGCGCTTCAACCCCGAGACCCTCGAGATTCGCTACCGGGGCCGCACCATCACCGATGTGCTGGCCATGACCATCACCGAAGCGCTGGCCTTCTTCCAGAACCACCGGTCCATCGCCCGTCCCTTGGCCACCCTCGAGCAAGTGGGCCTGGGCTACGTGGCCCTGGGCCAGCCCAGCTCCACCCTCAGCGGCGGCGAAGCCCAGCGCATCAAGCTGGCCCGCGAGCTCCAGCGCCCACCCACCGGGCGCACCCTCTACCTGCTGGACGAGCCCACCACAGGCCTGCACTTCGCCGACATCCAGCGCCTGCTCGACGCCATCCAGGCCCTGGTCGACGCCGGCAACACCGTGGTGATCATCGAGCACAACACCGACGTCATCAAGGTGGCCGACCACGTCATCGATCTGGGCCCCGACGGCGGCCAGGGCGGTGGCGCCCTGGTGGGCCACGGCGACCCCGAACACGTCGCCAGCCTTGACACCCCCACGGGCCGGGTCCTGGCCACCCTCCCCGAGTTCCAGCCGGCCAACGCCCCCGCCCTGGCCGCCGAGCCCACCACCCCCTACGCCGCCCCCCACCGCCCCCAGTCCCACGACATCGTGGTGCGGGGCGCCCGCCGCCACAACCTCCAGGGCATCGACGTCACCATCCCCAAGGGGGCCATGACCGTCATCACGGGGGTCTCCGGTTCGGGCAAGTCGTCCCTGGCGCTGCACACCTTGTTCTCCGAAGGCCAGCGCCGCTACGTCGAGTCCCTGTCCACCTACGCCCGGCGCTTCCTGGGCCGCCTGGACCGCGCGCCGGTGGACAGCATCGAAGGCCTCGCCCCCTCCATCGCCATCGAACAACGCAAGGCCGCCCACAACCCCCGCTCCACCGTGGCCACGGTCACCGAGATCTACGACCTGCTGCGTCTGCTCTGGGCCCGTATCGGCCGCCCACACTGCCACCTCTGCGGCCGCCCGGTGCTGGGCTTCGACCCCTCCTCCGCGGCCCGCTGGCTGGCCGAACGAGCCCCCGGCCTGGGCCGCGTGCTGGCCAAGCTCGAGCCCAACGCCGACCCCGACACCCGCCTCGGAGAGCTGCAGCGGGATGGCCTGGGGCGGCTCTGGGACGGTCAGGCCGATGTGCCCGTGGCCAGCGACGACGCCAAGGCCCTCATCGCCAACGGCACCTGGCTGGTGCTCGATCGCCTCGACCCCTCCACCGCCGACGCCGAGCGCGTGGCCGACGCCGTGCAGCTGGCCTACGGCTACGGCCGGGATCGCGCGGTCTTCCAGCCCATCCACGGCGAAGCCCTTCCCCTCTCCCTTCGCGCCCAGTGCCCGGAACACGGCCCGGTGCTGCCCGAGCAACCCGGTCCCCGGGACTTCTCCTTCAACAGCCACGTGGGCGCCTGTACCCGCTGTGATGGCCTGGGGGAGATCAAGCGTCCCGACGACACCACCGTCCCCTGCCCCACCTGCCACGGCCAGCGCCTGAAGGCCCCCGTCCTCGGCGTACGCATCGGGGACATCAACATCGCCCAGCTCTGCGCCCACACCGTGGTGGCCGCCCAAGCCTGGGTCGATAGCCTGGATCTCAGCGCCCGCGAGCAGCAGATCACCGCCCAGCTCCTGCCCGAGCTGCGCTCCCGCCTGGGGTTCCTCGACGACGTGGGCCTGGGCTACCTCACCCTCGATCGCCGCGGCCACTCCCTCTCCGGCGGCGAAGCCCAGCGCATCCGCCTGGCATCCCAGCTCGGCAGCCGCCTCACCGGCACCCTGTACGTGCTCGACGAGCCCACCATCGGGCTGCACGCCCGGGACGTGGGGCGCCTGCTGGGAACCCTCGAGGGACTGCGAGATCTGGGCAACACCGTGGTGCTGGTGGAGCACGACCTGGCCACCATCCGCCGGTCCGACCACGTCATCGATCTCGGCCCCGGCGCTGGTGCCAACGGCGGCCACATCATGGCGGCGGGCACCCCCGCTCAGATCGCCGCCAACCCCAACAGCATCACCGGCGCCTGGCTCTCCGGACGCGCCCAGCTCCCCGCACCCTCCGAGCCCCGCCCCGGTGGCCCGCCCATCGTGCTGCGCGGCGCCACGGGCCACAACCTCCAAAGCCTCGACGTCTCCTTCCCCACCGCGGCCCTCACGGTGGTCACCGGGGTCAGCGGCTCTGGCAAGTCCACCCTGGTCATGGACACCCTGGCGCCGCGGCTCACGGCCGCCCTGGCCCGGGGCAAGAAGGCGCCAGGCACCGTACCCGGCCTGCCCGCCACCGCCCTCGAGCTCCCCCCGGGGCTCAACCGCGCCGTGGTGGTGGACCACACCCCCATCGGCCGGTCCCCCCGTTCCTGCCCCGCCACCTACACCAAGCTGCTGGACCCACTGCGCAAGCTCTACGCAATGCTGCCCGAGTCCCAGATGCGGGGCCTCACGCCGTCGGACTTCTCCTACAACCGCGACGGCGCCTGCCCATCCTGCGGCGGCCGGGGCGCGGTGCTGGTGGAGATGCACTTCCTCTCCGACGTGTGGATGCCCTGCGAAGAATGCGGCGGCAACCGCTACCGCGAGCGGGTGCTGGACGTGTGCTGGCAGGGCCACAACATCGCCGACGTGCTGGCCATGCCCGCCCAAGACGCTCTGGCGGTCTTCGCCAACCAGCGCAAGCTCTCCCGCGTGCTCAGCACCCTGTGCGAAGTGGGGCTGGGCTACCTCGAGCTTGGGCGCCCCGCCAACACCCTCAGCGGCGGCGAGGCCCAGCGGGTCAAGCTGGCCCAAGAACTGGCCATCCGCCGCAAGGGCACGGTCTACCTCCTGGACGAACCCACCACCGGCCTGCACCCCGCCGACGTCGTGCACCTGCTGGGGGTGCTGCAGCGCCTGGTGGACCGCGGCGACACCGTGATCATCATCGAACATGCCCCCGAGCTCATCCGCGCCGCCGACCACGTCATCGACCTGGGCCCCGAAGGCGGCGACGGCGGCGGCCGCTTGGTGGCCACGGGCACCCCGGCCCAGCTGGCGGTCCACCCCACCAGCCACACCGGTCGGGCCCTCACTCCGCTATATTCTACGGGCTGAACACGCCCGGAGCAGCCATGGCCCACCTCTTCACCGACCTGATGCACAAGGGGGTCCAGGCCTGGGCCGAGCACACCAAGGCCAAGCATCCGGCCTACCTCGACGTGGACAGTCCCCTGCCATGCTGGCCCCAGGATGGCTTCGTGCAAGCCGGAGACCAGCGCCTGCAGCTGCTCGAGTGGCCCGGGGACGGCCCGCCCCTCGTGCTCATACACGGGCTGAACAACACCGCCTGGATCTGGGCCCGCACCGCAGCCATCATGGCCGCCACTGGCCGCCGCGTGCTGGTCCCCACTCAGCGGGGCCACGGCCTGAGCACCAAGCCCGTCACCGGCTACGACCTCGAGTCCACCAGCGCCGACCTCGAGGCCACCATGGACGCCCTGGGCCTCGAGCGGGTAGACCTCGCCGGCCACTCCTGGGGGGGCAAGGTGGCGATGCACTTCGCCGCCACCCGTCCTCAGCGCGTGCGCGCCCTGGTGCTGGCCGATCCCGCGCCCCCGCGGGGAGTGAACAAGCTCATCGCCAACAAACGTCTGATCCGCGATGCCTTCCGCCCCGAGCGGGGCCCCTTCGACGATCGCGAGAGTTTCGAGGCCCAGATGTTCCGGCTGCTCCAGCATCAGGTGGGCGACGAGACCGACCGCACGGCCTGGGCAGCCTGTTTCTCCCGCCACCCCGACGGTCGTTATGTGGCGGCCCTCGCCGACCCCGCCTTCGACGAGATCGTCGCCGACGCGGTGCAGGCCGATATCGAGCCCTTGCTCGAGGCCATCACCTGCCCTGTGTTGCTGATGTTGCCCCAGATCTCCCTCACCACCCCCGGCCGAGCCTGGAGCCACGCCCGGCGGCTGTGGCCCAATCTGGACGAGCGCCGCATGGTAGGCGACCACACCTTCGTGCACACCAACCCCCGCGACACCACCGCCGCCATGATCGGCTTCCTCGACCGGGTGTAGGCCCCCTGAAGCACGAAACCCCCGGGCCAGAGCCCAGGGGTTCACATGCCGCGGCAGCGCCGCGTACGCCGGAGCTAGCCGGGGTAGCAGACGGTCACACCGCCGGCATCCTGGCAGGTCTGGTCAGCGGGGCAGTCGCCGTCGCCGCCACACACCATCACGCACCAGTAAGTGGTCTTGTCGGCGGTCAGCAGGCAGGAGCCGTCGGCCGCATAGGCGGTGTCGGGGCAGGAGCTGTGGTCGCCCGAGGTGCAGGTCGGGGCACAGTAGCCCGTGTTGCCATCCCCGAGGCCCTGGATGCCGAGGCAGTCGCTGCCATCGTCGCAGACCTTTGTCTGGCAAGAGCAGGGCCAGCCCGAGTTCATGTCGCAGTCGGCCACGTCGGTGTCGGTGTCACTGTCGGCGTCAGCGTCAGCGTCGGTGTCGCTGTCGGCGTCGGTGTCGGTGTCGGTGTCGCCTTCAGTCGTATCGGTGTCGTCCTTGTCGTCGCCAAAGCAGCCAGTGATACCGATGCTGAGCATGCTGCCAGCGAAGATGACGAGAAGCAGGTTCTTCATGATGTCTCCAGGGGTTCCTCGTGACCGAGTGAGTCTCGGCAGGGGTGGCGCCGCCCTGCGGAGCGGCATCGCTGGCGTGTTAGCACGACCATGGCGCGCCGCAAAGCGACGGCCTGCAAATTGCCCCTCCGCTTTTCATCTCCAGCGCGCCGCGTGGCGTAACGTTCGCCCCTGTTGGAGGCTCTATGGGCCGAGGACGGCGAGCGACACCCCGCCCGCCTCCCGCTCCCACAGGAGAGTCGTATGTTGCACGTAAGCTCGAAGGCCAGCGCAGAGATCAAGACCCTGATCGAGACACGCGGCGAGCCCGGACAGGGCATCCGCGTGGTGATCCAAGGCTATGGCTGAGGCGGGCCCCGCATGGGGCTGGCTCTGGAAGAGCCCAAGCAGGACGACGAGACCCACGAGGAACAGGGCGTGAAGTTCCTCATCCCCACAGAGATTCAGCGCTGGCTGTCCAGCGGCGTGGATCTGCACGTGGACTACAACCAGCACTGGAGCAGCTTCTCGGTGCGCCTGGGCAGCTCGTACGGGAACTGCTAGTCGCTATCGAATCCGCACCATGCACTCAGCGGGGATGATGTGATCCCCGCGGTTTGGCTGGAGCATCCAGAACGCATGCTCGGCCACGAACTGGGCGCCCTTCTCGAACAGCACGTTCTTCATGCGGTCGAAGGAGTTGCCGGGACGGATTTCGTACACACAGAAGATGGCGACCTTGTGCTCGTCGAGATCGGGAAGCTGCTCGATGAACGCCCGCAGACGACTGGATGGGCCCTGGCCACGAACGCCCAGACCCGTGACCGGCGTGCCGAAGATCAGCCCCTGGTAGGCATCGATGTCCAGCGCGCCGTCGTTCACTTCGTGGGTGTCGACGATGAATGCCCTGTGCTCGAGCATCTCCTGCATGCGGGGCACGACCCGACCGCAGTGACCACGGGCGTTGTCGTAGACAATGCAGAGATGAAGCGGCTCGAAGGGCATGAGGGCCTCCGTGAAGGGCGCGGGTCGGTAACGCCCTGCAAAACTTGGGTCAACCGGTGCGGTTCCCGTGGTAGCACGGTTGACGGGACTCGAAAGCCCAAGGTAGTAATACGCCTCTCAAGGGCAGGATCGGGCTGTTGTGCTCATCCCCTCGCCCGCAAGAGGGGCACTCTCGACCGGAGGCCTGAACATGGCCAGGTGGCTCGTCACTGACGGTGACCGGCAGTTTTCAGCCAAAGACATCGGCGAGCTCGAAGAGCTGGCGCGACGAGGCGAAATCTCTGCTGGTTCCATGATCCAGCCCCCCGGGGCCTCCGACTGGCTGTACGCCACCGAGGTTCCCGAGCTCAAAGGCTTGGTTCGCTCTCGCCCGGCCTCGGCCGACGACGACGACGACTTCCGCTCCCCTCGGGGCAACGGCATGCGCAACGCACTGCTGGCCTTCCTGGCCGCAACCTGCGTAGTGGGTGGCTGGTATTTCTACCACTGGGCCTCGAACATCCCCAACGTCGAAGAGCTCAGCCTCATCGGCGGTCCCGGAGGCATGGCCCTCACCGAGATGCTCGTCACCGCCGATCAGGCCTCGCTGCACCGCGAGCCGTCCGAGCGCTCCGCCACGGTCAGCAACCTGTTCAAGGACCAGCAGATCCAGCTGCTGGCCAAGCGCAACGACTGGTACCAGGTCGAAGCCGAAGGCCAGAAGGGCTGGGTGGCCGTCCAAGACGTCATCCCTGCCTACTTCTTCGCCGATGAACACGAACGCGAGAACTTCGATCCCATCTACAACCCTGATCGTTACCTCTTCGTGCACAACCCCCGCTGGCTCAAGCTCCCGCCCGACAACCCGGACGCCGAGAACGTGACGGTCTTCCAGTTCTTGCTCAAGAACGACAGCAAGTTCGAGATGACCGACATCCGCCTCAACGCCATCATCATGGACCGCAGCGGCAACGTCCTCGAAGAGAAGGAGATCACCATCGAGGGCTCGGTGCCCAAGTACTACGCGGCCGTGGTTGGCACGGTGAGCCCGCCGGACAACCAGCCCGATGGCACCAAGCGCCTGATGACCTACTCGAGCTTCTCCGACGAGCTCGAGGGTGCCCCCGACGAAGAGTGGCTGCGCTGGGCCGATGGCATCGAGGTCTACATGTCCTCGGCCAACTACGCCGAAGCCGACATCAAGCTGCTGCAGGCCACCGCCGTCACCAGCAAGTAGCCCGGCTGTGGCCGGCCTCTGGCTGTCCCACCATCACCCGGACCAGCACCACCGCTGCGTCCGGGTGGGTCGCGTCCACATCTGCCGTCGCTGCCTGCTGCTGTGGCCCTTGGCCTATGGACTCATCGCGCTGCAGGTGGCGGCTCGGGCACCAGCGACACACCCCTTCGACCTGCTGCTCCCCCTGTTCCTGCTGCCGCCTGTGCTGGAGTTCCTCGAGGTCCACACAGGCCTGCGCCCCTACAGCGCCCCCCGAACCTGGCTGCTCACCCCCTTCCTGGCCCTGGCTGTCGGCCGCCTGCTGTACCGCTGCATGGCCATCCCCTGGGACCTCACCACCTGGGCGGTGATCCTCGTCGCGGGCCTGCCCTGCGCGTGGGCCGCGTGGCGCTTCGCGGGCGAGCGGAGCCCCTGATGGCTCGCGCAAAGACGCAGAGACGCAGAGACGCGAACGGGTAGAGCGCTGCCAGCTCGCACCGAACGCCACTGGCACGGAGCGGAAGCCCCTTGGCGGCTTTGCGTCTTGGCGCGAGGCACTATAGCGTCGCTTCATTCCCCAGCACCAGCCCCTCGTGGGGGGCCAGGGTGACCTCTCCGCCTTCCAGGACCACCGGCCGCTCCGGGTGTGTGCCGTAGAGCAGCTTGCGCTCACCGCCGATGGGCCAGCGCTGGGCCTTGGGGCTCATGTTGAGCAGCACCTGCACCCGGGCGTCACCTAGGCTGCGGGTGTAGGCCAGCACCGCGCTGTGGGGACTCTCCGTCAAAGCCATGTCGCCAACCTGCAGCACCGGCAGGTGCTTGCGCAGGGCGATGATGGCCTTGTAGGTGGACAGCACCGAGCTGGGATCGTCCTGCTGTGCAGCGACGTTTCGTGTCGCGTGATCCGGATGGACGGGCAGCCAGGGCTCACCCGTGGAGAAGCCAGCGGCGGGGCCCGCGTCCCACTGCATCGGCGTGCGGCAGCCGTCGCGGCCGCGGTGGATGGGCCAGAAGCGCTGGCCCACCGGGTCCTGGATCAGCCCGCGGGGCAGCTTGTGCTCCGCCATGCCGATCTCTTCTCCGTAGTACAGGAAAGGGGTGCCCCGCAGGGTCATGGCCATGATGGCGGCCAGGCGGCAGCGGGCGTCGGCCCAGCGCCCCCCCCAGCGGCTGGCGTGGCGGGGGAAGTCGTGGTTGGACAACACCCAGGTGGGCCAGCCCTGGGGGCCCAGCGCGGCGGTCCAGGTCGTGATGGCCTTGTGGAACACCTCGGCGCTCCAGCGAGAGCGCAGCAGGTAGAAATTGAAGGCCAGGTGCAGCTGGTCTGCGTCGTCCCCCGCGTAGCGTGCGGCCTCGCGGTAGCGGCGGTCCTCGTCGAGGGTCTCACCCACCAGGAAGCGCCCGGGCTGTTCGTCGACGGTGCGCCGCATCATCTCGAGGGCGATGGACATGTCCGCCTGGTCGCGATCGTGCAGGTGCTTCTGGCCGATGTAGGGGTACAAAAGCCCCGCCGGGTTCCAGGTGCGGGGATTGCTGGGTAGATCTGGATGCTTGAGGTAGGCGTTGAACACATCCAGCCGGAAGCCGTCGACCCCTCGGTCCATCCAGAAGCGCAGCACAGCCTCGACGGCATCCACCACGTCCGGGTTGCGCCAGTTGAGGTCCGGCTGTTGTTTCAGGAACGAGTGGAAGAAGTACTGCTCACGCTCGGGTACGTACTCCCACCCACCACCGCCGAAGGTGGAGGCCCAGTTGTTGGGCGCCCCCGTGGGGCCCCGGCCCCCGGCACCGTCCCGCCACAGGTACCAGTCCGCCTTGGGGTTGTCCCGATCCTGGCGGGACTCGAGGAACCAGGCATGCTTGTCGGAGCTGTGGTTGAACACGCCGTCGAGCACCACCCGCAGCCCCCGCTCCCGGCACCCCGCCACCAGGGCGTCGAAGGTCTCGAGGCAGCCGTAGTTGGGGTGGACGTCGCAATAGTCGCTGATGTCGTAGCCGAAGTCTGCGTCGGGGGAGGGCTGGATGGGGGACAGCCAGATGGCGTCCACACCAAGAGCGGCCAGGTGATCCAGGCGGTCGATGATGCCCTGCAGATCCCCGATGCCGTCTCCATCCGCGTCCATGAAGCTGCGGGGATAGATCTGATAGACGACGCCGCGCTTCCACCAGGGGAGCGTCGTGCTACGCGCGGTCATGGCGGACCTGGTTGAATTTCTGCATCGGCGGTAGTCCGTAGGTCATCGAAAAAGTCGAGGATCAAATCCACCCCCTCTACGCTGGCGTCGGAACCGTAGCGGTACTGGAGCACCGGCAGCGGATGCGTCGAAAAATCGGAGATGCGTTCTTGAAGGGCAAACAGTGCGGGCGTGACCTCGTCCGTATACTGCCCCGGGCGGATGTGATGTACATAGGTGGAACGGTAGTCCGACGCATAGGCCACGAGCTCCACAGCTAGCCGAGAACTCAGGTTGCCCGAGATAGCCCCCGAGGAGTGGCCGACCATGAACAGCCCATCGGGATCCGTGCGCTCCAAGCATCCCAGCACACGCAAGTTGAGCAGGCTCTCGAAGATCTGGACGGCCTCGAAGCTGGCACCCGCTCGTAAAAGCTCGCTCGTCACTCGATGCTCGGTCTCGTCAGCCCACAGAGCCCGTCGAGTCGGCACCAGCAGCAGGTAGCCCCGCTGAGGGTAACGAATGCCGCTGTGCAGTGCGAGATACCGCGTCGCGTCCTCGCCGTGCCCGTGTAGGCCGAGTACCCCCGGATGGGGGCCGTCCCCCTCGGGCGTATACAGCCAGGCGTCGTAGGTCCCGGTCCATGTGTTCGTGAGGCTGAGTCGATGGGCGGCTCCACCATCCACGCGGACCAGCTCATGCGAGATGACGGTGACCGCTGTCCGCGGTAACGCCTCGAGCAGCCCGGTCGCACCACTGCGTTCGACGATCTCGAGCCCGAGCCTTGGGTCCACCCGCCGACGCTCCTGCACTGCCACCTCACCGGCCTCGATGGCGGCGAGCAGTGCATCGATGTCAGCCTGGGGTACCGGTTCGGCGAAGGTTGCCAGCCGCGCTGGAACCTCGAACAGACCGGCCACACAGCCCGCGTGCGCCAGACAGCTGGGCAGCGTGAGCGAGGTGCCACTGGAGAGGGTGACCCCACTGCACCCAGGATCGCCAACCCGAACGCGAAGCGGCTCCTGGCGAGCCTCCCAGCTCGCGCAAGACAAGGACAGCAGAGCGAAGAAGAGATGGAGCGGAGGTGCAGGGGCCACTACCACTCCAGGTCGTGCCATGCGCCCGAGTCGTAGGCGTCGTAGGGGTAGCCCCAGCCGTCGGGGAAGCTGTCGCAGTAGTAGTCTGGGGGACCGCACCAGCCGGCACCGAAGCCCATGCTGAATCCATCGATGCTCAGGTCCATCACCGCGGGGTCCCACTCCACCCACAGCTCGTTGCCGGAGGCCGAGATGGTGGGGGTGGCGATGCTGTAGTGGCTGCCGTAGTCGGGCCAGCCCAGCAGGTCGGCGGTGCCCGAGGTGATCACCAGCTGGTACAGCACGAAGCCGGCGCCCGATGAGCTACCCCAGCCTTCGATGAACACCGTCCCAGCGTCCACCGCAGTGGTGGACTCACAGCGCAGCTGGAACATGCCGTCGTTCACCCGATACCATGCGTTGACCCAGTCGAAGCCGTAGCCGCCGAGCACGTCGCCGACGTCGTCGTCCACCGCCGCAGCCGCCAGCCACG
>Ga0307987_1000402_pt1 | contig 25870 bp, 22 predicted proteins | sample EllFjometagen181_FD_203157 | JGI IMG/M metagenome (GOLD analysis project Ga0307987, IMG submission 203157) | Marine microbial communities from Ellis Fjord, Antarctic Ocean - #181 | ecosystem: Environmental > Aquatic > Marine > Unclassified | place: Southern Ocean | collected 2014-10-08 | reverse complement strand
CCACACCATCCACGTGACCAAAGGCAAGGGCGGCAAGCAGCGCTGGGTCAAGCTCGGTGACCAACACCTGCAGCTGCTGCGGGACTACTGGAAGGTCGAGCGCCTCAGCGGGCCCTGGCTCTTCCCGACGCAGCGGATGTTCGCTCCCGGGCTCGTTGATCCCGTCGAGCGCTGGCAGGACAAGCCCGTGTCCATCTCCGGCGCCCACTCCCGCCTGATTCTTCACCCTGCCGGCCGAGCTGCGGGGGATCGCCATGGCGAACCAGAAGCTGGTCTACACGCTGATGTTCCGCGTCGCCGCCAGCGTCCCGCGTGATCTGGCTGAGCAGCGCCTGAAGTCCAGGCTGGGCGTGCTGGCGGTACTACCACCCGGTCTGGAGGACGTGGAAGTCCGACCTGGGCTACCACCCCCACATCCACTGCCTGGTCACTGCTGGCGGCCTGCACCAGGACGGAGCTCGGTGGGTGAGCACCGGCCCGAAGTGGCTCTTCGACCACAAGGTCATGGGCGAGATGTTCCGTGGTCGCTTCACCGAAGAGTTGGTCGATGCCTTCGAACAGGGACAGCTCGACTTTCTCGGGGAGCCCGGCCAGGCCGAGAGCGCGTTCCGCGCCACCACCCGGAGGCTGTCCAACGAGCACGCGCGTTGGGTGGTGCACGTCGAGGCCCTCAAGGGCAGGCCGGTCGAGCACGTCGTCGGCTACCTCGCCCGCTACGTCAAGCGTGTCGCCATCGCCGACTCCAGGGTCCTGGCCATCACCGACGCCACCGTCACCATCGCCACCCGGAAGGGTCCTCTCGTCCTCCACGGCCCCGAGTTCGTCAGGCGATTCCTGAACCACGTGCTGCCCAGGTGTTTTGGAAGGTGCGCTACGCACGGGCTGTATTCACCAGGCAACGCCAAGGTTCGACTCGTGGCTGCCCGCGAGCTGCTCGTGCTGGCAGGCGATGGGCACGAACAGCAGCACAGCGAAGTCGCCGACCTGGAACAGAAAGACGAGGCGGGACAGACGATCAAGAGAGCCTCATGGCGCTGCCACGCCTGTAGCAGCCATCGGACCCACCGTGTCTTCGTCCTGGCAGGCGGCGTGGTTCGGATCGCCAGGGCGCCACCATGACCATCGGCCTACTCCCGAATCCCCAGAGCCGAGCGCCCATCACCCTTGGGACAGCACCGCTGCGTTCTGCCTCCGAGGTCACCTCGTTCGAGCGCTACCGACACGGTCCACTACCCGCAGGCGGACCCCGTTCACGGGGCGGGAATGTGCAGGGACGCCCGCCTGGACAACCACACGGACCAACACAACGACACACCCTGCACCTTTTCCCCCATAGGGCGGGCCCTGGTGGCGAAGGGCTCGTTCAACGGCGCATAGAAACAGCGGCACGAGCTGATGAGGTACCCTGCGGGCTGTGCGGCTGTTCCTTTGCGCTATGAGTTACCCGCATCGGCGGAGCTCAGAGATCGGAGCCTCCACAGTCTCCCCTGTTGACGCCGTGTACGTCTGCGAGTACCATCTGGGGTACAACAGGAGTCAACCCATGGCACTCGTCAACATCGACCTCGAGAACGACATCCAGCCTGTCTCGGACTTCAGAGCCAACGCCGCAGCCGTCATCGAGCGCGTGCGCACCTCGGGACAACCCGTAGTTCTCACTCAGCGGGGACGCGGCACGGCCGTCCTTGTGGACATTCGCAAGTACCAGGCACTGCTCGAGGAGAACCAGGTGCTCCGTGACATCCACGCGAGCCTGGTTGACATCGCAGAGGGCAGGACCATTCCTCACGACGAAGCGATGGCCAGCCTTCGTGACAGGTACTCGAGATGAACTACTCCGTTTCCTGGACGGCGAGGGCGTTGGAAAGGCTACGATTGATTCTGGACTACATCGCGGAGGACAACCCCGATGCCGCTCTTGGCATGGTCGATCGGATCTCAGAACGGGTCTCCAATCTCGGTCAGACCCCGGAGCAAGGCTCGAGGTACCAGGACTCAGCCATGGGAGGACTACGACAGATCTACGTCCGCCCATACCGGGTAGTGTACCTGGTCGATCATGCAGGCGAGCGCGTTCGCGTCATGGCGATCCAACACGTCCGAGAGAACGCGATGCTCCCCGAGGAATTGCTGGAGGACCACGAGTAGCGACAGGGGCGAGCGGGTAACACGGCGATCCTGACGGACCGGCTTCGCCGGCCGCAGATCGCCAAGTCGTTGGGCCATTGACTGTCTATCGTGTGTCCCAAATACTCTGCATGGCTCAAGTCAATGATGGTGGGAACGGCATTCCATGCGTCAATCACGTCCACGGATACCTGTGCCCCTCTGTCAGGCAACGTGCTGAATCTCAGCTCGAGGTACTCGGTCTCTCGCCTGCCATCAGCATTGGTGAAGAAAACGACATCGAAGGAAGCCTCGGGTTCCTCCGGGGACAGCGCGACTGCTGGACCAGCCTCACTATACGCTTCGACGATCTGGGTATGCGCAGCTGCCAGCGCCCATGAACATGGCCAGTGAAAGCACCACCGCCCCCGCCAAAGGCCGTGCTGTCAGCGTCGAGAAGCCCGTCCGTAGCGAGCTTTCGAATGCAGTGGGCCTGCTCGATGGTACATCTGCTTGCGTCAAGGTAGCTCCATGACTGACACCGGAATGCAGTCCAGCATGGGGCATACCGCAACGGCTTCAAAGCAGCGACGGGAAGCGCATCTGCTCCAGGCTCACGCACCCTCCCTGCGAAACGAGGACACCCGCGCGCACCACGCGGGCTCGCGATAGTCTGCACAGACCTACACGGAGCACCCCACCATGACGTTGCTTCCTCTGCTTCTCGCCCTGGGCACCGCCCAGTCCCACGACCTCGACGACGCCTTCATCCAAGCCGCCCGCGACCACCAGGTCCCCCTGCCCTTGCTCCAGGCCTTGGGCTGGGAAGCCACCCGCTGGGATCAAGGCGCCCACACCCCCTGGCAGGGCTGGGGCGTGATGGATCTGATGGAAGGCCAGCGGGACCCCAGCATCGAGCATGCCGCTCGGCTCTTGGACGTCTCGCCGGATCTGCTGATCCACGACGCCACCTGGAACATCCAAGGCGGCGCGGCTCTGCTGGCCTGGCACGCCCAGGCAGCCAATGGCGGCGAGCTGCCCGACGACGAAGAGATCGAGGCTTGGTGGGATGCTCTGCGGGCATTCTCCCGCAGCGACGATCCCAGCTGGCAGGCCAGCTACGCCAGCAGCATCTACCGCATCGTCCAAGACGGCTTCGAGGCCCAGACCGCCTGGGGCCCCTACGCGGTGGCGCCGGTGGCGGTGGACTCGTCGGTCTTCGAGCCGGTGTTCCCCCCGCCCCCCACCGACTACGCCGGCGCCTACCAGTTCATCTCGGCCTCGAGCAGCAACTACTCGGACTACTCCCGCACGGGCTCGGACATCCACTACGTGATCGTACACACGGTGCAGGGCAGCTACTCGGGCTGCATCTCTTGGTTCCAGAACAGCTCCGCCGCCGTCAGCGCCCACTACGTGGTGCGTTCGAGCGACGGCCAGATCACCCAGATGGTGTGGGAAGAGGATGTGGGCTGGCACGCGGGCAACTGGGACTACAACCTGACCAGCATCGGCATCGAGCACGAAGGCTACGTGGACTCCCCAGGCGAGTGGTACACCGACGCCATGTACGCCTCATCGGCGGCCCTGGTGGCAGACATCGTCAACCGCACCTCGGTCAGCGCCGACCGCTCCCACATCCTGGGGCACTACGAGGTGCCCGGCGCCACCCACACCGATCCGGGATCGGGCTGGGACTGGGACTACTACATGTCCCTGATCGACGGCGGCGGCGCGGGCACGGGCACCCTGCTGGGGGTGGTGGCCGACCAGGACATCTACCATGGCGAGCGCATCGTGGGCGCGTCGGTCTGGCTCGACTCCGGGGGCAGCACCAGCAGCGGCAGTGACGGTTCGTGGTCGTTCTCGGACCTGCCCTACGACACCTACACGGTCTTCGCCGAAGCCGACGGCTACCAGCGCGGAAGCTGCACCAAGGAGATCACCTCCAGCAGCGACCACTGGTGCTCCATCACCCTGATGCCCAGCGACGACCCACCGGACGACACCGGTGACCCGCCGGTGGACGACACGGGCGACCCGCCGGACCCGACCGATGACACCGCGGTGCCTGACCTCCCCGTGCCCCCGGGGGTTCACACCCGCATGGACCTCAGCGGTCGTGGATGCGGCTGCGCGAGCCAGCCGGCGCGGGGCGGCGCAGGACTGCTCCTCACCCTGCTGGGGCTCGTCGGGCTCCGTAGGCGGCGCTAACCCGGGTCCAAATCGGCAAGCCCTTGCCGAAACGGCTCGATTCTCGGCGTTCAACCGTTGCGCGACCCGAAATCAGCCCTTCAGAAGCCGCGCCCGCACATCCGCCGGCAGCACGCCGTCGGCCGCCAGCTTGTCGGTGACCTGCCGGCGCCGCATCAGAGCGATGCCCATGATGGGCAGGGCCAAGAAGGCCGCGGGGGCAGTGGCGCTGTCGTGGCAGGCGCAGAGGCAGGCGGTGGGGGACAGGCACACCCCGATGCCGGTGTCACCGGTGTCGCTGTCCAGGAGCAGGTCGTCTCGGGCCATGGGGTACCTCCAGGATACTCGTGTCACGAGCGCCGCGATTCCTTCACGAGGGTAGCACCAAGCGTATGCAGCCGGGGGCGGCTGCGGGCATACTGGCCGCCATGAGATCCATCGACCGTCGTCGCTTCCTCGAGCACGCCATCGGCGGCTGCGCAGTGGCGGCCGGTGCTGGGCTGACGCCTGGGCTGGGCTGCCTGGAGCGGCTGCTGGGGTTGGGGAGCACAGCCCTGGCCGCCGACAGCCTGGCCGACCTGCTCGAGCAGGCCCCCATTGCCCGCCACTGGGTCTCCACCAGCGAGGGGTCGGTCCAGTGCCAGCTCTGCGCCCGGGAGTGCCTGATCGCCCCTGGCGGCCGCGGCATGTGCCGCGCCCGGATGAATGTGGGCGGTGAGTTGCGCAGCCTGGTGTACGGCCGGCCCATCTCCACCCACGTGGACCCCATCGAGAAGAAGCCGTTCTACCACTACATGCCCGGTTCCAACGCCTTCAGCCTGGCCACCTCGGGCTGCCCCCTGCGCTGCAAGTTCTGCCAGAACTGGCAGATCTCCCAGGCCATGCCCGAGGACTACCACAGCGCCATGATCTCACCCGAGCGGATGGTGCGCGATGTCCGCACCCGCCAGGCCCCCATCATCGCCTACACCTACAACGAGCCCACCGTGTTCCTCGAATACCTCAGCGACATCGCCCGGGCGGGTCGAGAGCAGGGCTTGCGGTCGGTGCTCATCAGCTGCGGCTACGCATCCGAGGGGGCCATGGGCGAGCTGTGCGACGTGCTGGACGCGGTAAAGATCGACCTGAAGGGATTCTCCGAGGACTTCTACCAGCAGGTGTGCGGCGCCGAACTGGCCCCGGTGAAGCGCTCCATCAAGCAGGTCAAGGCCCGGGGGTTGCACCTCGAGTTGGTCAACCTGGTGGTGCCCACCCTGAACGACAGCGAGGCCGACCTAACCGAGATGGCGAAATGGATCGTGGGCGAATTGGGCCCCGATGTGCCCATCCACTTCACCCGCTTCCACCCCGACTACCAACTGCAGAACCTGCCCCCCACGCCGGTGGAGACCCTCGAGCGCGCCCGGGCCATCGCCATGGACCAGGGCGTCCGCTACGCCTTCGTGGGCAATGTGCCGGGCCACCTGGGCAACTCCACCTATTGCCCGAGCTGCGGCGAGGTGGTCATCGGCCGCAAGGGCTTCTTCATCACCGCCAACACCCTGCAGGACGGCCGCTGCGGTGCCTGCGAAGAGCCCATCGCGGGGGTGTGGAAATAGGCTCCCATACGATGCTCGGAATGAGCGGGTAGCGGTAAGCAGCCGAGTTAGAACCACCGTTCCGCACCATCTCGGAGCCCGATGTCCGCCACCCGCCGCACCTTCCTGCTCTGGCTCGGCCGCGGCGCCGCGGCGAGCGTGGCGGCCATCACGGGAGCGTTCACGCTGGGCTTTTTCGCCTACGGCCACGGTCAGGGCACCCGCACCCGCAGCTACCTGGGACGACGCACCGAGCTGTTCGCCCGGCTGCAGAACTCCCGGGAGGGCTTCTGGTTGGACACCGACAGCAGTGTGGTCATCATGCTCGACCCGGCGACCCCCACCGGCCTGCGGGCGGTGTCCCTGGCCTGCACCCACCTGGGCTGCACCCTGCGCCCCACCGCCGGTAACCGCACCCTCGAGTGCCCCTGCCACGGCTCGGCCTTCGCCTTGCTGGGCGACGACGGCAGCGGCGCCGAGCTGGGCCGGGTCCTGGTGGGCCCCGCCACCCGCGACCTCGACCCCTTCGAAGTCGTCAGCGTGGGCGACCGCCTGTTCCTGGAGGCCTAACCACCATGCGTGACTGGCCCGGCCACTGGTGGAGCTTCTTCGAGCACCTGCACGCACCGCGGGTGCGACTGGCCAGCCTGCGCTTCCGGGCCACCCTGTTCGGCGGGCTGCTCAGCACCTCGTTGTTCGTCATCCTGACCGTCACCGGCGTACTGCTGATGTACGTCTACGTGCCCAGCGAAGACGGCGCCTGGGCAAGCATCCAGGTGCTCGAACAGCGCGTGCGCTACGGCATGATGCTGCGGGCCCTGCACAACTGGACCGCCCAGGCCATGGTGGTCACGGTGGTGCTGCACCTGTTCAGCCTGGCCTGGCGGGGGGCCTTCGAGCGGGGCAAAGCCGCCAACTGGTGGGTGGGGGTGCTGCTGTTCTTCCTCACCGTAGCGCTGTCCTACACCGGCTACCTGCTGCCCTGGGACCAGCTGGCCTTCTGGGCCATCACGGTGGGCGCCAACATGGCCGCCTCGGCGCCGCTGATCGGCGGGGCGGTGAAGCACATCCTGCTGGGCAGCGAGGCCATCACGGGCACCACCCTGCTGCGCTTCTACGTGCACCACTGCATCACCCTGCCCCTGATCTTCGCCGCGCTGCTAGGGGTGCACCTGTACCGCATCCGCCGCGACGGTGGGCTCTCCTTGTCCCCGGGGACCCTGGCCCGGGCCGGCCCCGCCAAGACCAAGGCCCGGGGCGCCATCCTGCGCTGGGAGCTGTGGCTCACCCTGCTGGTCACACTGCTGGCGGTGCTGCTGGCCTACGCCGCGCCCATCCCCCTGGGCCCCGAAGCCGATCCACTCCTCACACCCAACCCCATGAAGGCCCCCTGGTACCTGGTGGGCCTGCAAGAGCTGCTGCACTTCCACCCGGCCTTCTTCGTGACCTACGGGGTCACTGGGGCCTTCGTGGCGTTCCTATTGTCCATGCCCCTGCTGCCGCCGGGCTTCGCCCGCGCCACGGTGGCTGGACTTCCCCGGGCTTGGGCGCTCGGCTTGTACGGCATGCTGCTGGTGGTCTCGCTGGCTTCCACGCCCCTCTGGGCCTGGCACTGGGACATCGCGCTCATCCTCACCTGCGCCCTGGCCGCGGCCGTGCTGTGGCTGGGTCGAGGGGCCCTGAGGGCCAGCCTGGGACGCCTGCCCATCGCTGTGTACCTGCTGGGCTGGATCTTCGTCAGCTACGCAGGCGTCACGGCGGTGGCCGTGTGGCTGCGAGGACCGAACTGGGGGCTGCTGTGGATCCCGTAGCCAAGCCTGCGCTGCGGCCCTTTGCGGCCAGCCCCTGGCTGGTGCTGGCGGTGCTGGCCTGTGGAGCGGGCGCGGTGGCCCTGGGGCTCGAGGATCGGCCCGACTGGCGGGTGATGCAGGACGAGTACGGGCTCGAGGCCCCAGACTTCGACCCCGGATTGCGTGCAGCGCCCATCGGCCCGGTGGCCAACCGGCCCCCCGACGGGCGGGAGTACTGCTCGAGCTGCCACCTGGCGGGCGCCGGCTACGCCCCCCTGGACGACCTACCCTTCGCCACCCACCCTGACGTGGGCCACGACCCACTGGAGTTCGGCTGCACCCCCTGTCACCGGGGCGACCCAGGCTCCCTGGCCTTCCACGAGGCCCCCGCCTTCGGCCGCGACGTCCCCCTCAGCGGCCGACAGGCCTGGGCTTCCTGCCTGCACTGCCACGACGCCACCATCGAGGTGGATCTGCTGGCGCCCTGGCCCGCCGTGGCCGAGAGGCAAGCCTTGTTGACCCAGCTCTTCGAGGACCTAAGCTGCTTGGCCTGCCACAGCACCGGGGCCCGGGGCGGGTTGGTGGGCCCCGACCTGGCAGCCTTCGGCGCCTCCCCCGTCAGCGACCCCACCGCGGTCTTCGGTAGCCGCCTCGACCAGGCCTCCATGCAGCTCGAGGACCCCGGCGCCCTGCAGCCCGCCAGCAAGATGCCCACGCCCGCTCTCGAACCCGCCGAACGCGAAGCCCTGGCCGAGTGGCTCAGCCTGCTGGGCCACCTACAGGAACAGAACCACGGCGCCTGGGTGCCAGGAGCGCCCGATCCCCAAGCCTGCGTGGGTGAGACCTACAGTTGGTTTTGCCAGCCCTGCCACGCCGAGGATGGCGGCGGCCTCGAGCGGGGCCGGGCCCCGGGGTCCATCCCCGCTCTGGCCTCGGAGTTGTGGCTGTCCTACACGTCGCCCGAGCTCATCCGCCACACCATCGAGCAAGGCCGCGGAGGCAGCCTGATGGAGGGCTTCCGTCCCAGTGAAGGCACGTCCATCCTCACCGAGCAAGAGATCGACGCCATCGTAGACCACATCCGCGACGCTGGCCTGGTGCAGCAACCCGATACCGAGACCTACGCTCGGGTGGCCACAGGCAGCTGCGAGGCCTGCCACCCCCTGCGCACGGACTACCTCGAGGGCCGCGACGACGCCCAACGGGCCGCGTTCCTCATCGAGCACCCCTGGCGCTGGAGCCTCGAAGACTGGCTCGCAGACGAAGGCCTGGACATCGACCGCTGTGATGTCGATGCCGAAGACGACGAGGGCCTGCCCATCGTGGTCCACACCGGTGAGCAGCTCTACGACGATCTCTGCGTGCACTGCCACGAGGACCCCCAGCGCGGCCCCGCGGGCGACGAGCCCTCGGCCCCTGCCCTGCGCGGCTTCTTCGAACAGGAGCACCACGACGCTGGCTACCTGCTGGCCTCGGTGGTCATCGGTCGGCCCGACGCACCGGTGGGCAAGTGGCGCCACCAGGGCATCACCGCCGGGGAGTACACCCCCACCCAGCTGGCCTGTCTGGCCCGCTGGCTCGAGGCCAACCCATGAGCCGCAGGGCATGGCTCATCGCGGCGGTCTTGGCCGCGCCCCCCGTGCTCTTGCTGGGCTGGAAGGCCAGCCATGCCATCGGTCGCGATCCCCTGCCCCGGGAGCACCGCTACGCCAACCGGGGAGACCGGGCCGCTGTCGACCGCGGCGCCTACCGCTCGGCCGCGTTCTGTGGGGGCTGCCACACAGAGATCTACGAGCAGTGGCAGCGCTCCTACCTGTCCCAGACCTGGACCAAAGCCGACCGGGAGATCCGCCTGCACGGGCTCACCCTGCGGCTGCGGGGCATGGACCCGGGCGAGCGCCGCTTCTGCCTCGAGTGCCACGCCCCTCTGGCCCTGGCCTGGCCCGAAGATCTCGACGTCACCGACCCCATCGCCCAGGAAGGCGTGACCTGCGTGGTGTGCCACACGGCGCAGACGGTGGAGGTCGACGAGGCCCCCGCCCGCATCACCAACGATCCCCACGGCCCCATGCTGGGCCCCTTCGACGACGCGGTCTCCCCCTGGCATGCCACGGGCACCGCCGAGCACATGCTGCGCTGGGATAACGAGCTGTGCGGAAGCTGCCACTCGTCCAAGTGGCCCATGAACGGCGTTCCCATCGACTGGACCTGGCAGGAATGGCACGAAGAAGCCGAACCCGACGACGAAAACTGCGTGGAGTGCCACATGCCCGCCTTCACGGGCCAAGCCGCACAGCTCGAGGGTGTGCCGGAGCGCGAACTGCGGGACCACAGCTTCCCTGGCGGCCACGACGCCGACTTCGTCGCCGAGGCCATGACCCTGGCGCTGGCGGGAATCGAGCGCGACGCCGACGGCATGCGTCTGCTGGTGGACGTGGCGAACAACGCCGGCCACGACCTGCCCAGTGGCAACCCCCCAGCCCCCGAGTACCGCCTGCGGGCCTGCCAGAGCCCCTGCCCCGCCGAAGGCGGCGCCATCGACAGCCGATCCTACCGGGCGTCCATGCTCATGGCCGACGGCTCGCTTACCTACGACGTCACCATCGCCGCCAGCGACGGCCCCAGCACCGCCCTGCTGCCCCACGAGATCCGCCGGGAGATCCTCGAGCTGCCCGCGGGCACCAGCGGCGAGATCGAACTGCGCATCGACTTCTCCTACTGGCGCCCCTACGAGCCCGGCCACCGCTGGCCCAGCTACTGGAACGCCATCCACCAGCACCTGGCCAATCCCGAGGTCAGCGTGGGCCGCATCGTCACCACCCTGGCCCGCCCCCAGACCTGGTCGCTGATCTTCGAGTCCATCGGCCACAGCAAGGGCGAGCCCATGGCAGTGGACGCGGTGCGGGTGAATCTCGAGACCGGAGAGATCACGGCCTGGTGGTCCGATGGTGACTTCGTACTGGGGGAGTGATCGAAGCGTTGCGCCCGGCGCACGCGTACCATGAAGCGAACCTGCCCAGGGAGCGAACCATGCGTGTCATGTTCATCATCGCCGCCGCGCTCACCTGCGGCTGCCCCGCCTTCATCAGCCTCGCGGGCTACGACATCGCCGGCCACTACCCCCTGGACGGCTCGGTGCTGGTCTGGGAGTACAACAACGAGGAGAGCAGCGACCACCTGACCATCGAGAAGATCGGGAGCGAGTCGCCGGACGAACGGGAGGTGATCACCCTGACCCACACCCTCACGGACGAAGAGGGTGAGCAGACCTGGGTGGCGGACGTCCGCTGGGCGAGCGATCCGGTCGTGGGCGTGCTCCTGTACGGCTACGCCCAGGGCGAGACGGTAGTAGACCTCGAGCCGCCGGTCATCCTCGCCGATCAGAACGGAGTGCCGGGAGACGTCGCCACGACCTACTCCAACGGCCAAGGCTGGATCTCCAGCTTCGAGCGCATCGAAGGCTGCGCTACCTTCTGGGTGCCCCAGTGGGTCGACGAGAGCTGCCTGGTCATCACCCTCGACGACGGCGACGACGACCCCGAAACCAACGGCATCGTCACCGGCACCTACCACCTCGTCCCCCGCTACGGCGCCGCCTGGCTGGAGCTCGACGCCTACGACGTGCAATGGCGGCTGGCAGACCACACCTGGGATGAGTGATGCGAACGTAGGGGAGCACTTCACGTGCTCCCGTCGCGGCTCTCCCCACACGGAGTTGGCAGAGGATCGGCACCAGCCCAGCAACAAGGACACTCCCCAACCGGACACGGTAGCGACAGGACCGGGTTGAACCGGACAGCGCGGTGCTCAGAACTGCCGCAGAGGGCTGCAGAGGGCTGCAGAGCGCCGTCTGCCCCAACGATTCCACCCAGAACCAGGTTCGCGCGACCCGGGTGTCCGGTTGGGGGCCATGCTGTCGCTGAAGTGTTCGGTTCGGGGCCACTCTGGTTGCTGTGACCGAATGCTCGAGCGGTGCCGCCGCGACGGCATTCGGTGCACAGCAGGAGGTATACCCCTCCCCTACGTTAGGTTGTGGGCATGCTCATCGCATTCCTCGTCGCTTCGCTCATCGCGCCAGCCCACGCCACCGAGGGCTACGCCGCGGACCTGTTCATGGACAGCGGGCACGACCTCACCCAGCGCGATGAGCTGTACGCAGCAGAGGCCCTGGGCCTGACCTACGACGTGATGGTCACCGAAGACATCGACGACCAAAACGCGGTGATCGCGGGCAGCGCCGAGGACTCGAACGGCGCCCTGCTCTACCCCGACGGCGCCCCCCGCTACCGCGTCATCTACACCAACGGCGGCTCGGCTACGGGCCACGGCAGTTCCTTGGGCGAAGACGGCCGCCAGCGGGTGCGTGACTTCTTCGCCGGCGGTGGTTCGTTCACCGGCTCCTGCGCCGGGGCCTTCATCACGATGCTGCACTACGACTTCGACGAGTACGAAGCCACCGGCGCCCACGAGCCCTACTACCACCTGTGGCCCGGCGTGGGCGACACCACCTACACCGGCGGCGAGTACCACGATCTGGTCTTCGAGCAGACCAGCCACCCTCTGGTAGCCAGGTACACCACCCTGTCCGACGGGCTGGTGTCCGACGTCTACCACAACTACGGCTGCCGCTTCGATCCCGACCAAACCGACAACCCGCCCGAGACCGAGTACCTGGGCATCGTGGACGACCCAGGCACATCAGCGTTGCACGGCTACTACAACATCATGGCCTACAAGGGCAGTGACGAGACCGGTCGATTGGTGGTGACCTGCTCCCACCCCGAGGGCCACAGCTCCGGCGAACAGCTGGACCTCACATCGGCCATTCTCCAATACGCCCTGGACGGCTTGGGCACCCCCTGGGCGGCCAAGGGAGAGATCTTCGCCGACGAGCCTGCGACCATGACCGCAGACCACCAGCGGCTGGGCGACCGCCAATACCACGACTGGGAGCTGAACCTTCCCCCTGGCGTCGAGCAGGTGGAGATCATCCTCGACAGCATGGACGCCGACAGCGACCTATACGCCAGCCACGACACGCACCCGGACCGCCTTGAACACGATGCCGCAGCGGAGAGTCCGGGCACCGACACCGACCGGATCGTCCTGCACGCACCGGAGGCTGGTGCCTGGCATGTGGCCGTCTACGGCGCCCACGACCTGCTCAATGGCAGCGGCTACACCCTCACCGCCCACTGGGAAGCCCCGGTCGACCCTGGCGACACCGGCATGGACAGCGGCGACGACGGCCCGCCCGACTGGGACGGCCCCCGGGGGGATCTGGGAGGCTGCGGCTGCGCGAGCGGGCCGTCACCAGCGGGGCTGCTAGCACTGTGGTTCGGCGCCACGCTGATCGGGTCGAGACGGCGTGAGCCTTGGCCGCTCCATGACGCGGGCTCTGCTGGCCCTGATGATGGGAGCGTCCTTGGTCGGGCTGCGCAGGCGCGATGACTAGCTACCTTCGCGGGCGGCGAAGCTGACAGGCGACGGCCCACGTGGCATCATCATGGGAACAGCGCAACCGAGGACTCGAGCCATGAGCAACTGGAAGACATGGGCCGTCCTGGCCTTCCTCGGAGGCATCGGCTGGGCCTGGTACACCGGCCTGATCCCCGACTTCCTCGACCGGCTCGGCGACGACTTCCGGCCCAGCACCGACAAGGTCGACTTCGAGTAGTGCACTGACTTCCTGGCTGTGGCTGATGGCCGTGGGCGCCGTCACCCTGCTGGGGCAGGTGGTGCTCCTGCGCGAGCTGTCCGTGGCCTTTTACGGAAGCGAGCTGGTCACCCTGCTGGCCTTGGCCGGCTGGCTACTGGGCTCGGGCCTCGGGGCGGGGCTGGGACGGCGCCGGGCGACCGCGGCCCCCCTGCTGCTGCGGTGGATGTTGCTGGCGTACGCCGCCCTGCTGCCCAGCGGCGCCATGGCCTGTCGAGCCCTGCGCCAGATCCTGGGCGCCATCCCCGGGGGTGAGCTCCCACTGCCTTGGCAGCTGCTGGGCGCCTGCCTGGTGCTGCTGCCCTGTGCCCTGCTGGCGGGGGCTCTGTTCCGGGTCGCCGCGCGGACGTGGCTGGGGCCTGGACGCAGCCTGGCGCAGGCCTACGGACTCGAGAGCACCGGCGCGCTGCTGGGGGGCACCCTGAGCTCCGGCTTGGTGCTGGTGGGCATGGGGAACCTGGCGTTGGCGCTGCTCACCAGCCTGTTGGCCCTGGCCGCTGCGGCCCTGCCAGGGCCGGGCGCTCGGCGCTGGCTCCAAATTCTGACCCTGGCAGGGGCGGTGCTGGGGGTGCTGCTGCTGACAGGCTCGGGCCCACTCGACCGCGCCCTGACCACGCTCGAGCACCCCTCGCTGCTGGACAGCCGCGACACCCCCTACGGCCGAGTGACGGTGGAGCAGCGCTACGAGCAAGCGGTGGTCTACCTCAACGGCGCCCTGGTCCACGAGACGCAGGGAGTGGACCCCGACGCCTTCGTGCACCCCGCGGCCCTGCAGGTCGAACCCCCGCGCCGCGTATTGCTGCTGGGGGGCGCCAGCCAGGGCCTGCTGCCGCCGCTGCTCCAGCACAGCCCGGAGCGGGTTGATCTGGTGGAACCGGATGCAGCCCTGCTCGCCCTGCTGCGCCAGCGCCTACCCGAGGCGGAGCGCGCTGCGTTGGCCGACCCAGCGGTGAAGCTCCACATCCAAGACCCGCGCCACTTCCTGGCCCAACCGGCGCGCTACGACCTCATCCTGGTGGCCCAGCCCCCGCCCGCCAGCGTGGCCGCCAGCCGCACCTGGACCCGAGAGTTCTACGCCCTGTGTGCCGAGCACCTGACGCCTGGCGGCGTGTTGGCGTTCCGCCTGGCCGGCGCGGAGAACCTGTGGACCCCCACGCTGACCTGGCGCAACGCCGGCATCCACCGTGCGCTGCTGTACAGCTTCGACGAGGTGCTGGTGCTGCCGGGCAACGACAACCTGTGGCTCGCCTCACGGGGAGGACTCGAGCGCAGCAGCGCCCTGTTGGGCCGCCGCATGGTGGCCCGTGGCATCCGCAGTGACCTCATCTCGGAAGCGTACCTGGACTACCAACTGAACAACGACCGCACCGGAGAGATCGCCCGCCTGCTGGAGGCCACAACGGCCCCCGCGAACACCGACGATCGCCCCAGCGCCACCACCGCGACCCTCCTGCTGTGGCTGGGTCGCTTCCACCCCAGGCTGGCGCTGAAGGACCCGGCCCCCTTCGCACAGCGAGCGCAGACCCAAGCCCCGCTGTACCTGGCGGGACTGGGACTGCTGCTGTGGGTCTCGGCCGCGGTCGCCCGTCGCCGCCCGGGCACCCGGCGCCTGGCCCTGGCCCTGCTGGCGGGTCTGCTGGGCACCCTGCTCGAGAGCGTCCTGCTGCTGCGCTTTCAGCTCCAACACGGAGTGCTCTACGGCCACCTGGGCTTACTCCTGGCCGCCTTCATGGCCGGGCTGGCCGCAGGGGCGCTGGGCCTGGATGCGGTGTTGCGACGGCTGGCCGGCGACGGTCCCACGCCCCGCTGGCTGGGCTCCACCGTCGGCGTCGTGGCCCTGCTGACCGCCGGCGCGGTGTGGCTCACCCCGGCCCCCGATCTGGGTCACAGCGCAGCACTGCTGCTGGCAAGCGGCGCCAGCACCGCAGCCCTGTTCGGGCTGGCGACCCGCACCGGCCTGCCGGACCCTGCCCGGGTGGCGGGCAGCCTCTATGCGCTGGACCTGCTGGGTGGCTGCGTCGGCGTGCTGGCAGCCACCGCAGTGCTGGCCCCCTTGATGGGGCTGAGCATCACCGCGGGATCGGCCTTGGCCGTGGCCGCGGCCGTGCTGGTGCTACTGCTTTGATCCACCGCCCAGCTTGCCGCGGGCTTCCTTCACCACATCACCGGTCAGCTGCATCATGCCGTGGGTGCGGCTGACCATGTGCTGAGCGGTGCGCTTGAACCTGCGATGCATCAGGCGGGCGTGGTCGATGGGGCCCAGGAAGTCGAGCAGCTCCTGACGCACACCGAAGCCCATGTCCGCCGAGACATGCCCCGCGATCACGCAGCGGCTCTCGGGCAAGAACGAGGCGTTCCGACCAGGCTCGAAGCGCAGGTTGGGCAGCAGGGCGCAGGACTTGATGTCCGAGATGTCGAAGGGCACCCGCACCAGGTTGTCACGCTCGTAGACCAGGTCCTTCTCACAGGGCAGCGCCACGTCTGGGAGACGCTTGCGCACGAACACCGATGCCGCGGGCCAGGTATTGTCCCGATCGGGCGTGAACAGACGATGGAAGAACCAGCCGGCCACATCTCCAGCCTTGTCCGCCAGTATGTGCTTGCCAAGCGCGGCTTCGACGAACTTGTCTACATAGTCGACGGTCGGGAGCGGCTGTTCCTCGTCCCACTCGCACCAGAACTGCAGCTTGTCGTCCACCTCGAGCTCGGCGTAGCGCTGGTCGAAGTCCAGCTGAGTACGGCCGAAGCGTTTGGGGAAGCCGTAGATCTCACGCCCCAGGGTGATGGCCATGGCGTTGTCGGGGAACAGGATGGGCGCGAAGGCGCCGGGCCGGAAGCCCGCCACCGCGGGGATGAACACGGTGGTCTCGCGGTAGTCGAAGCTCACCGAGCCAGCCAAGGGGTGCTTGCAGGTGACGTTTCGGAAGTGCGCCATCACGATCAGGTACTTGTTGCGCAGCCCCGGAGGCCGCCACACGCCAGGCGGCAGCAGGCGCTTGGCCCAGCAGCGGTCCTGAGTCTCCATGAGCATGCCCACCAGCTGCACGTCGTCCGCCTTGTAGGGCCCAGGCAGCAGGGCGGCGCCACCGGGGGCGTAGAAGTCGTGCAGGTGCTTGCGGTGGGCATGGTTTTCGAGGTGCAGCACCGCCAGCTCGTACTTGTACAGCCCGTAGCGCAGGCGCCGGAAGAACTCGTCTTCTTTGCACAGGGCATAGAAGGCGCCCGGGGCGAAGCGGAAACCTCGGGTGGCCTTGAGAGCCTCGATCTTCACGGGGGTGGGTTCCCCTACCGATTCTTCGAGCAGGCCCGCCATGGTGGGCGCCCGCGCTGTGCGCGCATCACCACCCAAGGGGTCCAAGTGAAAAAATCCTTCATCCACAAGCAGCATTTCGCCAGGTTGCAGCACCGCGATGCCCCCGGGCTCGAGCTCGAGGCGCTCGTGGCCCGCCGCCTCGAGATGTCCCTTGGCTTCCTCGACCAGCTCGACGAGACGCGCGAGGCGATCCCGGCGCTCAGGATTGCATTGTCTATTCGGCATGGCCAACTCCTGTTCGGGCGGGAAACACTCCCCGCCTTCAACGACTCTACGATACAGCAACCAGCCCTATCCCCCGGAGGCCCACCATGAACACCCGCATCGTTTGGAAGGAAGGCATGTCCTTCGACGCCGAGCTCGACGGCTTCACCATCGCCATGGACGCCGACGAGAAGGTAGGTGGCACCGGCCGCGGCCCCAAGCCCAAGGGCCTGACCCTGGTCTCCCTGGGCGGTTGCACGGGCATGGACGTCATCAGCATCCTGCGCAAGATGAAGCAGGATGTCACCGGCCTGGAGATCGAGGTGGACAGCACCCTGGTCGAAGACCACCCCAAGAAGTTCGACGTCATCACCGTCCGCTACCAGCTCACCGGCAACGGGATCGACCCCGGCCGGGTCAAGCGTGCGGTGGAGCTGTCCAACACCCGCTACTGCGGCGTGAACGCCAGCCTCGCCCCTGGCGTGGAGATCGTCAGCGAGATCTTCATCAACGGCGAGCCGGTCTGACTCACGCACATCGCCCCCACTCCCCCTGCGGGAAGTGAGGGCGGCGTAACGTTCCGGCGTTAGTCGGCGTAGACGGTGTCGGGCCCGCCGAAGGGACCGCCATCGGCGAAGGTGCCGGGGCTGTAGGCCTCGGTGGCGCCGGTGGCCGTGTGGGCCATCCAATCGATACCATCGACGTCGGGGGACAGCGTGATGGACTCGTCTTCGCCCGCGGGCACAGAGCCATCGAAGCTGGCGGTGCCGTAGGAGACGTGGTCGATGCTGGTCTTGCCATCGGCGGCCATGAGGCTGACGGTCTCACCGGAGTCCAGCAGCGACAGGCCGTAGGGGGTCCCCGGGTCGTCGTTGTCGGCGGCGAAGAACTGCACGTTGTCGGTGCTCATGCCGCTGACATCGCCACCCCCGAACACCACCACCGCCGAGCCGGCGGGCAGCAGGGTGCCCTCGGCGAAGCTGTGGCGAGGCAGGTAGGTGGACCAGTCGTTCTCGACCACGGTGACACCGCCCAGATCGACGGCCACACCCGACAGGTTGGCGATCTCGATAAACTCGTCTTCGACCGCATCCGTGCTGCCGTCGCCGTTGGGGTCGCCATCGACGGTGGCATCAGCCAACAGCTCGTTGATGACCAGGTCGCCTGCGACGGCCATGGCCAGCTCGATGGTGACATCGACCGCATCCTCGACGCCTTCGTAGGAGCCCGTGACGGAGACAGTGCCGCCGTTCAGGGGCTGGCCGACGATGGGGTCGTAGAAGGCCAGGATGGTGTCGTCGCCCGACGCGAAGCCGGCGAGGTCGGTGACGTCGAGCTCGCTACCATCGGTGTAGACGCCCATCAGACCGAACGTGACGGTGTCACGGGTGGTCAGGGTCTCGACGGTGGCGCTGATAGTGACGGACTCGAGGGTGACATCGGTGTCGGTGTCGGAGTCGGAGTCGGCATCGGTGTCAGCGTCGGTGTCGGCGTCGGTGTCAGCGTCGGTGTCGGTGTCGGTGTCGCCGTCGGGGGGGGCGGTGTCGTCGTCAGGCTTGTCGCCGCAGCCGATGGCCAGGATGGCGAGGGGAATGAGCCAGCGCATGGATTCTCCGTGTGAATATGCAGGGATCTTCTGAGACTTAGAAGCAGTGGGTAGCGCCGGGGCTGGAGCCCGCAGCGCATTCGGAAGCGGCCCAGTTGCTCGCGGTGTCGCCCGTAACGATGTCCACCTTCTCGACGCTGTAGCCATTGCCGGCGTCGAAGGGGAAGGTGTAGGAATCGATGAAGGAGACAGCGTTGTCTTCGTAGAGGTAGACCGGGTCGTTGGTGGCCAAACCAGAGCCGACGGTGGCATCGTCGGTGACCAGCAGCAGGGTGCCCGAGGGGATGGTGTACTCACCGGCGTAGCCGGAATCGAGGATCACCGCGTACTCGCCCGCGCCCAGGATGGTGTCGTAGGGATCGGAGTAGCCGAAGACGGTGTCAGCGGCGTCGCCGTCGTACAGCACGTAGTAGAGCAGGTCGATGTCGGTGCTGCCCGCATTGTACAGCTCGACGAACTCGCCGGTGGACTCGGTGATGGCGTTGCTCATGATCTCGGTGATGACCAGGCTGCCGTAGAGGTCGGAGATCGTGGGGCCACTGGCGCTGGCCGAGACGCAGTTTTCGGCGCCCGGAGAGCCACCCGAAGCGCAGGTGGAGGATTCCCAGTTGGTGTCGGAATCCAGCGTCCCGCCCATGAGCACGCGCTCGGAGCTGACCGCGTTGCCCGGGTTGGTAGGCCACTGGTACATGTCGATGAGGTGCGTGCCGTCGTACTCGAACAGCTCCACCGTGTCGCTGACGCTCAATGCGTTGCCGATGGTGGTGTCTTCGGTGGTGACCAGCACGACGCTTGCGTCGATGGTGTACTCACCGGCGTACTCGACATCGAGCACCAGAGCGTAGCCACCCGGGGCCAGCAGGGTGTCGCCACCATCGTAGGCCGCGATGGTGTCCATGGCGTCACCGTCGGTGATCATGAGACCCGCCAGATCGACCGTGTCGTAGCCGGCGTTGTAGATCTCCACGAACTCACCGGTGTCTTCATCGTCGGCGTTGGCCATGACCTCGTTGATGATCAGCGGATCGCAGATGCCACCAGCCACACCGTTGAGGCGGCCGGGGCTGGAGCCGCGGGTGCAGACGTAGTCGCCCGCGAACCAGTTGGTCTCGATGTCGCCGCCGATGTAGTCCAGCTTCTCCCAGGAGATGCCGTCGCCGTTGTCACCGGGGAAGGAGAAGGAGTCGATCACAGTGACGCCATCGGTGTCCAACAGTGTGACGTTGTCGGTGGCGTTGGCCAGCCCGTTGCCCAGGGTGGCGTCGCCGGTGGTGACCAGCAGGATCTCGCTGGGCAGGTAGTAGTCATACGCGTACTGGGAATCGACGACCAGGGCATGGGTGTAGGCACCCAGCAGGGTGGAGCCTCCCTGGAAGGCCTCGAGGGTATCGGTGGACGCGTTGTCGGCGATGACCAGCCCGGCCAGGTCGATGTCGGTGGCCGTGGGGTTGTAGATCTCGATGTACTCGCCCGTGGACTCGGACAATGCGTTGGCCATGATCTCGGTGAGCAGCAGATCAATGGGGTCGCCGGACTCGGGGAAGCAGTGGGCGGTGCCCGGGGAGTTGCTACCGGCGCACTGGCTGGCGCGCCAGTTGCCCGCGGCGTCGCCGTTGTCGAGGTTGTACATCTCCATGGAGACGCCATCGCCGGGATCGGACGGGTAGGAGAAAGTCGAGACCACGGTTGAGCCATCGGCCTCGTACAGGGTGACCTTGTCGGAGGTGGTCAGGCCGTTGCCCAGGGTGGTGTCGCCGGTGGTGACCACTGTGATGGCGCCGTGAATGCCGTAGACCCCGTCGTACTCGGGATCGACCACCACGGCGTACTCGCCGCCCCCCAGAATGGTGCTGCCACCGTCGAAGGCCTGGATCACGTCTTCGTCGTCGAAGTCGGTGATGATGAGGTCCAGCAGGTCCACCGGGCCGAAGCCAGCGTTGTAGATCTCGACGTATTCGCCGGTGGACTCGGTGCTGGCGTTGGCCATGACCTCGGTGATGACAAGGTTGTAGGCCGACACACCGTACTCGTCGTAGCCCAGGTCGTAGTTGGGACCCTGAGGACGGGACTCGCCGTCGATGTCCACGACGATGCCCACGGTGCGGTTGGCCGTGTCGATGGCGGGGGACGCGGCGGTGAGGTGGAAGTTGCCTTCGGACCCGGCCACGAACAGGGGGTCACCGGCGATGTCCGAGCCACCCGCGGAGGCGTCGTTGACGTAGTCGGTGGTGTTGCCCCACACCAGGTTGTAGTCCCAGCTGCCCGAGCAGGAGTAGCAGTTGAAGCCGTAGTAGTTGGACGTGATGATGTTGTTCACCACGCGCTCGGAGCCGGTGCCCTCGAGGGCGATGCCACCGGTGAGGTAGGCCGCGGTGCCCGAGAAGGCGTTGCCGATGACCGTGTTGTACATGATGGTGCCGGCGCCGTCGGTAGACACGATGCCACCGGCCGGGTTGTTGCCCACCAGGTTGTTGGCCACGGTGAGGCGGGCGACCGTATTGAAGCTCATCCCGTACCAGTTGTAGCCAAGGGTGTTGCCCTCGACGTAGACGGTGTCGCCCGCGCCCGCCATGATGCCGTTTTCGAAGTAGAATACACCGACATCCATGATCATGGCGCTGCCGCTGTTCACGCCCACGCCGTACTGGGTGCCGTAGCTGGTGCCCTTGCTGACCCAGATGGGATCGTACAGAGACATGCCGCTGAGGGTGCCGTCGGTGAGGCCGTCGAAATAGACCGAGCCCACCAAGAGGGTCTCGCCCTGGCCCGCGCCATCGACGTCCACGCTTTCGGCCATGACCAGGTTCTCGTAGTAGGAACCCGAGGGAACGTTGACGGTGTCGCCCGGAGCCGCGATGTCGATGGCCGCCTGGATGGTGGTGAAGGTGAGGTCGGCGTCGACCTGGCTGTAGTCGTCCCACTCACCGCCTTCGCCAGGCATGACCCAGAGCTGGCGACCGTCGTCGATGGTGTAGCCTGCGCACGAGACCAGGGGGAAGAGCAGAAGGAGACGGGCGAGCTTCATGAGGTTCTCCACGGAGTTTCATTGATTGACGCCCCCCACTTAGGCGCGTGGGCTGAGGCACGCAATGCGCCTTGACACTCACGCCCCCCCGGTGACCCCAGGGCTCGCAATCTGACGTTGCACGGGCCGGGTGGGGTCCAAGAGCCATTCGCTCCACGATCCGGCGTAGAGCCGAGCCATGGGCAGGCACCCATGGGCCATGGCCAGCAGATCGTGGGCGCCGGTGACCCCGGACCCGCAGTAGATGATCGTGTCTTGGGGTCGAGCGCCACCGAGCACAGCCTCGAAGCGCGCGTAAAGCTGCGCCGAAGACCGGAAGCCCCCCTGTGGCCCGAGGTTGTCCCGCCAGAACGCGTTGCGCGCACCGGGAATGCGACCGGCCACCGGATCGCGGGGCCTGACCTCGCCACGAAAGCACGCGGGGGAGCGGGCGTCCACCAGGCACAGCCGTGGGTCACCGAGCCGCGCCAGCAGCTCGTCGGTATGCACCAACAGTTCCGGACGGACCCGGGCCTCGAAGCGAGAAACCGCCACAGCCCGAGGCTCGCCCTGCTCCATGGCCAGCCCGGCCTCGCACCACGCCGGCCAACCACCGTCGAGCACCGCCACCGCGTCGTGCCCCAGCCAGCGTAGGCTCCACCAGAATCGAGCCGCGAAAGCACCCCCGAAGTCATCGTAGGCCACCACTCGGGTGTCAGGGCCGATGCCCAGCTGGGCCATGGTGGCCTCGAGATCCGCGACGCTGGGCAGCGGGTGACGCCCGGTGCGGCCCGGCACCACCGTCGCCGAGAGCTGGGCGGCCAGATCCACCCTCACAGCCCCAGGAATGCGCGCGGCCGCGAAGCCCCGGGCGCCATGCTGGAGATCGTCGAGATCGAAGCGGCAGTCCACCACGCGCACGCTGGGGTCATCTAGGCGGGCGGTGAGCCAGGCTGAGGACACCACGGGGCGAACGAGGGTGCTCGAGCCGTGCGGGCCGGCGTTATCGGCCCGTTGCCCTGGATCAGTCGAGGCGCGCGCCATCCATGGTTCCAGTGGCGATGAAGTAGTCCAGGTCCTGGTACATATCGACGTGGAGTGCGCCATCCTCGACGGTGCCGTTCAGCTCGATGTCGAACTCCCGGTCACCGCCATGGCCGCCCATGTTGATGGTCCAGTAGCCCAGGAACTCGTTCTCGCTGACCTCGCCGACCATGTCGCCCTCGAGGTCGAACCAGTCCAGAGAGCAAAACGCGTAGCCCGCAGCGTCGCCACCGCTGTCGATAGCCAGCTCGAACAGACCGTTGCACTCCATGGGGTACCAGTCGTTCTCGGCCAACACGTAGATATCACCCTCGTAGTCGCCCTCGGGGCTGAGGTCGACGTCGGCGTCGGTGTCGGCATCGGTATCGGTGTCGGTGTCCGTGTCGCCATCAGCGTCGGTGTCCGTGTCCGTGTCCGTGTCCGTGTCCGTGTCACCCTCCGTGGGAAACGCGGTGTCTTCCGGCTGGATGCCACCCACGGAGTGGCAGGCGGACAGGGCGAGCAGGGCGAGAATGGCAGTGCGCATGGGGAGTTCCTCCGAGAGACGATGCAAGTCTAGCCGACATGACGCTCCTTCGCAGGTGAAAGCGATGTGAAGGGAGCCCCGATGGCGCGTGAGAGAGTCTACTGGACGCGCTCTCCGTCCATGCCGCCGTAGATGAACATCCAGTCGCTGGTCCGCTCGAACTCCAGGTGGATCTCACCGTTCTGCTGCACCTGGCCCTGCAGATCGATGCGCTTCACCTCGTCTTCCGCGATGCGGGCGATCAAGATGCCGTCGAAGGCGCCCGCGTCGACCGTGCCGGTGATGTCCCCTTCGATCTCCCAACCCCACCGGCCACCGGTGGTGATCGACGCCCAACCCTCGGCATTCCCGCTTGGGTTGATGTCCAGTTCGAACGGGCCGTCACCTTCTTCGGTCCACCACTCTTCCTCGATGACGGCCCACACGTCGCCCTCGTAGCTGCCTTCGTAGCTGACGTCGGTGTCGGCATCGGTGTCGGCATCGGCGTCGGCATCGGCATCGGCATCGGTGTCCGCATCGGTGTCGGTGTCGGTGTCGCCCTCGCCTGGATCAGCGGTGTCGGCCGGCGCAACACCACCCACGGAGTGACAGCCAGCCAGGGCGAGCAGGAAGGTGAAGGCAAGACGCATCGGGAGATCTCCAGGGGGGGGGCAATGGAGTCTACCCGATGCGTAGAGCGTTCGCGGCCCCCTCGCTCGGACCCGTGGCCTGAGCGAGGGGGCGCGTCAGCGCTAGAAGATCTCGTACCCGGCGCCGGGGCCGTCATCGATGGGCACATCACCGTTCTGTGAGTGAGGTACGCCGACGAAGCAGCTGCCCTCGGCGACGTTTCCGAAGCCGTCGTCCACCTCGAAGTCGATGCCGTACACGCGGCCATTGGACCCACCGGCACGCTCGGAACGCACCGAGAATCCCGTGGCGTCGAACAGCACGATGTCGTCAGTGGTCTTGCCGTCGCCGTTGCCCTTGGCGTCCTCGGGCTCATCGCTGTAGCCGGCGGTCACGAAGCCCACCGTGGAGATGTCCAGCTCACCCGAGCAGGAGTCCACCACGGTGATGCCACAGTCGGCCAGGCCGAAGTCCACGTACTTGTGGTTGGGGGGCCACAGCTCGAGGGCCTCGCCCACTTCGATGGTGGCCGGCGTGACATCGGCCACACTGACGTTGGCCGTACAGCTCGCCGACTCACCATAGGGGTCCGTCACCGTCAGGGTCACAGCCTGGGTGCCCACCGAGTACGGGCCCTCGTCGGAGTAGGCATAGTCCAGCGGATCACCGTCGGGGTCGTAGGAACCGTCGTCGATGTCACCGCTGGCGAAGCAGCCGCCGTCGGCCTCGAGGAACAGATCCGCGCAAAGAGCCACCGGCGGCTCGTTCAAGGGCACGAACACCGAGACGTCCTGGGTGCCGATCACTGTGTCGTCCGCCAGGAAGTCCACGCTGCATTCGAGGTAACCGTCCACGTCGAGATCCGCGTCGGTGATGTCCGTCGGCACGGTGATGGTCTCCACGAACGCCACCGTGTCACCGCCAAAGACGTCCTCGAACAGATCGGGAACGTAGGCGAAGTCCAGCGGCTCGCAGGCCTCGCCCGGTGCTGCGCTGACCGTGTAGGACAGGGTGTCCAGGCCATTGAGCACCGCGGTGGCGATCTCGGAGCTGGAGCTGTCGGTGGTCACCACCGATCCGCCCGTGGCGTCCGCGAGCACGTCCATGTCCGAGTCCGCCGAGCCGGTCTTGATGGCGATGACCTTGACCCCGACATCCAGCAGGGCGTCGATGGTCTCGGTCATGGTCGCGCCCGGGTAGGCGAAGCTCTGGCCGTAGTCGCCACCCTCGTGGAAGGCCGCATCGGTGGTGATGGCGATGACCTTGGTGGCGTCGTCGCGGAACGTGGCGTTCCAGCCCGGCTCGATCTCGCCCAGGTCGTCGTAGTCGCCGTCGGCGCTGATAGGCATCTCTCGGCCCTGGCCGGTCACGGTCTGAAACAGCCCCTCGAGCTGGGACTCGGGGAAGTCGCCGCCGTAGCGGGTGTACATGGCATTGACCGCCGTGAGCCAGGTGGTGCGATCATCTGTGAGATCCTGGTCCATGGCGTAGCCGTAGTCGCCAGTGCCGGCGTTGCCCCAAGGCGCGAACGGGAAGTCCACGAAGGTGGCCAGGGAGAACTGGGAGTCAGGGACATCAGCCCGGATGGAGTCGAACAGTTCCGGCGCGAGATCCTTGATCTTCTCGATGTCGTCGCGGTAGCTTCCGCTGAGATCCACCAGCAGGACGAAGTCCAGCTTGGGGGTGTCCTCTGGCAGGGTGACGATCTTGTCGAGGGTGACGGACTCGCCAGGGGCGAGCTCGGCCTCGAAGAAGGCGGGGTTGACCTCGGCCATGGCCGGGGCCGCCCACAGCAGGCTGCTGGCAGCGATCAAGAGGGGGGGTAGAACGAGATTCACGTAGACTCCAGGGTGCATGGTTGGCACCCCGCGCGACGGCAGCGCCAACACGGGGCCCCCGAGTCCTACCCGTTGTGGCGGTCGCCGGAGACGGCGATAGAGCGGCGATATCAAGACGGTGGGAACACGTACCAGACAGCGCTCCAACACCTTGCGCTTTACTTCAGGAAGTAGCCACCCGGGGTGTGCAGCGCGTCGGTGGTGAACATGATGCCCAGCTTGCGCAGCACTTCCTGATCCGACTCGGTGGGCACGTGGGTCATGTGCATCTCGCACTGCTTGAGCACCGGCAGCATCTCGAAGGCCGCCTCGGCCGCAGGGTTGTGCGCAGCGCTGACCGACAA
>Ga0307987_1000399_pt1 | contig 26104 bp, 21 predicted proteins | sample EllFjometagen181_FD_203157 | JGI IMG/M metagenome (GOLD analysis project Ga0307987, IMG submission 203157) | Marine microbial communities from Ellis Fjord, Antarctic Ocean - #181 | ecosystem: Environmental > Aquatic > Marine > Unclassified | place: Southern Ocean | collected 2014-10-08 | reverse complement strand
CACGGTCCCTCGGGGATTTGGGGTTGGCTTGCACCACCCAGATCACCCGCCCCGTGGCCCCCATCTACCTTTCATGTGTCAAGCCTGTACAAACCTTGACTATGCCGACTTAGCAGAACACCGATGCGCTCTGCGGTGGCCAGCAGGAACCCGACGATCTGTGCGTGTTCCACGAGCCTGTCAAGGTGAGACCGTGGGAGGATGATGAACTCGTTGCGGGCTCAGCGGCTCTTGAGGTCTCGTCAACTGCCGGTGCTGTGCACTCGGAAACTGCCCGAGGTTTCAGTGCTGTGGGTGCCGTCGGAGCCGGCCATGGAGAACGAGCCTCCCCAAATCATGTCATCTGGGGATGTGATGATCTCGTCGATGGTCAGCGTGAAGGCCGTCGTTCCGCCGAGTGAGCACGCGTAGTAGGCGCCGGCCGTGGTGTCGATTACCTGGACTGCATGGTGGTTGTCGCAGGTCGCATAGGAACCGATCTCTGGGTTGATGGCGCTGATGGCGATTCCGAGGTGGCCCACCGCGTCGCCGCACACGCCGTTGACGGAGTCGATACCGTCACTCGCCACCCAAGCCCCATAGATAATGCCCTCCGGGCAATCGACAGTGAACGGGATTCCATCGAAGGTGCCTGTTGCGTGCAGGAAGAAGTTGTCTGCATCGGTGTCCGTATCCGTGTCCGTGTTGTCTTTGTCCCCGCAGCCCGTGATCGGCAGCGGCAGCGCGAGGGCGAGTAGGATGAGGGTCTTTTGGATGCGGGCTTTCATCAGCCTGTTCCTCTTGGTTGTTCCCGAACACCGTACCATCGAGTCGTGCGGTCGGGGCGTGCTGCTCGGGCACGGGTTGCTGGTGGGCGGGTTGATTGTGGCTCATCCGGATCCCGGTGTGTGTTGAAGGTGCCAGGTCGCCTACACCCCAGTGGTCCTGAACCTTGCCTCGTGTATGAAGAGCAGGCGTAGGCCGAAGAACTCGTTGTCGCGGTAGCCATAGGCGACGCGCTTCAGGACCTTGACCTTGTTGTTGATGCCCTCCAGGGGTCCGGTGCTGATGGGGTAGTCGTACCAGGCCAGGATGGCGTGGAGCCTAGCGAGGATGGTCTTGGCGATCCTGGTGGTGTGCTTGTTGCCGATGGCGCGAGCGTCCTTGCACCACCTGCGCATGAACTTCTGGGCCTTCTTCTTGGTTCCCTGCGACCAGAAGAGCCGCAGGTCCTCCTTCATCAAGTAGACCTTGTGCAGCAACTCATTGGCCTCCAGCAGCTCGTCGAGGCGTGCCTTCTTGTCGGGCTGCTCGTCCAACTTCTCGCTGGCGTACAGCAGTAGGTAGCGTCCTCCCTTGATGGCCTTCTTGCCCTCTGCATCCAGGCGGTTCTGCTCGTCTCGGCGGACCTTGTCGATCACGTTGTTCATCTCGGAGACCACGTGGTAGCGGTCGTGGACCAGCTTCACACCCTTGGGGGCGAACAGCACTTTGGCCTTCTGGTAGGCCGCGCTCATGTCCACGGCGATGGCCTCCAGCCTGGCCCTGGCTCGCCGTAGCCTCTGGAAGAAGGCCTCCAAGGCCTTGTGGTCCTTGCCTTCGGCCCAATAGATCACCTGGCCGCTATCGAGATCGACCACGAGGGTCATGTAGTTGTGGCCTTTGCGGATGGCGAACTCGTCGATGGCGATGCGCCTGACCTTCCGCCAGGAGCGCCGCCGTGCTCTGCGTCGCAGGCTGCTCTTGATGATTCTCTTGACCAGGTCCCAGCCCACCCGCAGGAAGTTGGCGATGTCCAGGATAGCCATCTTCTCTGCCAACTCGAGGACAAGGCGCGCGAAGGCCCGTGTGTAGGACTTTCTCGAGTCTGCGATGTCCCGGCTCTCCTGGCGGCGGGAGCCGCAGTTCATGCAGACGAGCGTGTACAGGAGCAGCACCATGAACACCGGCTTGCTGCCGATAGGCACGGAGCGCAGGGAGTAGGTGCGGGCGCTGTCGACCGCGACGGCTCGGCTCTTGCACAACACGCAGCGCCGTTGAGAGGCCTTTTTCACCAGGTGGAAGTAGGTCACGCCCTTCTCGAAGGTCGTCTTGACGAGGTCGAAGGTCCGAACACCGAAGGTCCGATACAGTAGTCGAGAGGACATCAGAGGCTCCAAGGTTGGTCGTTTCCCAACTTCAACCTTTCCTCTGATGTCCCGCTCTGCCACTCCCGTCTCTATCCGTCGAACAGCCCACGGGGTCGGACGGGCACCCTGACTACGACCCTCCGAGATCACGAGCCTGGAACCTCGCCTTCACCCCGCTGAGACTACGGACCTGTCCACCGGGATCCGGAAGACCCAAGCTTATGTACGTTGTGGTGGAGAAAGTCGCAGCCGAATAGGCGGGAATTTGATCAAATGGCGGCTCATGCTCGGTGAGGTCTTCTACCTGGGCAAGGATGGCGCCAACAGCGGAGATGGGTTCGACTTTGATATCTCGGGGGCGGATCAGGAGAGGTAGCATCCGTGATCGGATAGCGGCGATACACGGCCGATGAAGCCTGACACAACGGGGCCAACAAACGCGCCCTGGTCGGCATTCGCCCACAGTAGGGGCCTTGTGTCAGAACGGCGAGAACGAACCAACCCATGTCGAACCTTGGTCGGTTGGGTCGGAGCAGCTTGTTCCAGACACTCATCCACTGGATGGGGTTGATCCACGGCGTTGTTGCACTGTGTCAGGGGGCGCCTACACTGATCGATAGCGGGGCGGCCAAAGTGAACCGGGGGGTTAGCACATCCAGGTGGGAGCGATCCTCGTCATCCGCCATGGCCCCTCACACCCCCGCCTTACTACGCTGTCTCTTCTACGCACCCATAGGAGCGACCGTGGACGTCATCATCGATCCCAGCTGGAGCTTCTCCTAGGCCTTCATGATGGCCCTGCAGGCCTATCCGGGCACCAACATCGGCATGAAGGGCTACCGGCAACTGGGTGCTCGAGGCTTGGGCCAGCACGGTGGACCGGGAGCGGGCGTCGCAGGCGCTCGCCGACCATCGGGCGCTGTTCGTGTCGAAACGTGCTGCTGCCGCGACCATGGGCATCTGTAGGCATCCCCACCGCCTTCGATGACTTCATCGTCCAGGTGTTGCGCTCCAACACCGATGTGAACGCCGTGACCACGGCGCTCTCATCGGGCATCGCCACCCTGCTTGGCTGCCTCGAGACCCAGCGCGCCAGCTTGGCGGCCATCCACGATGACCTGGAGACCCTGCGCCAGCCCAATGAAGGTGCTGCAGACTCGGCTGCAGAGGGTTGGTGCGAGTGTGGCCAGCGAAGTGAAGCGGCGCACCTTGGGTCAGCTCGGGCTCGTCGTTCAGGGCGAGCTCAACGATGTGCTGTCCCTGGGCGACGACGCGGACGCCTGAGGGGATCCGTCGGGGCAGGGTTTCGGCTTGCGTGCTCGAACCTTCCCTTTTCCGTGGTGCGGTGTACCATGGTGGCGCCCTGTTCCTTTTCAGCGAGGTGCTCCGTGTCGATCTCCGTCGCCGCCTTGGTCCTGCCGCTCCTGCTCCCTGCCACTTCCGTTGCGGGGGTGACATGCACGGTCCAGGCCACCCAGTGGCTGCAGGATGGCCCGCTGCGCGTCGCGGTGGATGGGCCGGTAGCGGCCGTCGCCCAGCCCAGCCCGGAGCTGCTCTCTGCAGAGGTTGAGCTGGGGGGCGATCCCTTGGGCGCGAGGGTGCGCATCGAGGACAGTGTGGCTCGGGTGGAGGCCTACATGGTCCCCGATGACCTGCGGCTACGTGCCCTGCGGCCCCTGTCCTTCGCCGACGACACCATCTTCACGGGCAAGGCGGATCTGCGGGTCGTGGAGGTCCGCGCCACGGGTGTGAAGGTTGCGCCCATGGCGCTGCCGGTCTGGATCGAGGTCTCGGGCGCCATGGGCGCCACGGTGGCCTGCGACGACCTGGACCTGGTGGAGACCTGGCCTGGTGACCTGCGGCCCCTGGCGGTGGGCTCCAAGGCCCGGGGCGATCGGGCCTACCTGAAGCCGGGCGGTCACGTGGAGCTGTCCCGCATCCCGGGCAGCTCGGGGGTGCTGACCCTGCACCCCACGGACTGGACGGCGGTGGAGGTGGTCTCGAAGGACGCCTCGGCAGTGCGCATCATCCTGCCCATCGACGGCGGCATCGTGGTGGGCTGGGTGGAGCCCGACGCGGTGGCCGACAGCCGCGATCCCGTCGGTGAGACCGTGCCCAGCCCGGAACCCACGGGCGTCACCGCACCCCTGCAGCAGGAAGAGGTGAAGGTCTGCAAGAAGGAGGTTCCCTTGTGGGTGACGGCCGAAGGGCAGGACCACATCCTGGGCACGCTCTCCGCCGGTACGGGGGTGGTGTTCGGCGAGAAGGTCGAGGATCGGGTTCCGGTCCAGGCCGTGCCCAGCGCCACGGCCTGGCTGCGCCCCGAGGGCGTGCAGTGGTGGCTGGACGCCAAGGCGGCCCGGGGCTGCAAGTAGTGCCTTGGGGGCCGATTGGGGTCAGGCCCGTGCCCCTCGTCGCCGATGGCGCTGGGACGCGGTAAGGTCCAAGCCGGAGGTTGTCGCGTGAACGGGCAGCAGATCGGCCACTACCGCCTGCAGGACAAGCTCGGACGGGGCGGCTTCGGCACCGTCTACCGGGCGGTCCACACCCAGCTCCCCTCGCTGCGGGTGGCGGTCAAGGTGGTGCACCCCAACCTGGCCTCCGACGCCAGCTTTCAGCGGATGCTCGAAAAAGAGGTCGAGGTCCTGCATGGGCTGCAGCACCCCGGCATCGTGGCGTTCAGGGATCTGCTGGTGGAACCGGCCGGCACCGCCATCGTTCTCGAGCTGCTCGAGGGCCTCGATCTGCGCCACGCCCTGATGCAGGGCCCTTTCACAGCCAGCGAGGTGGCGCGGGTGCTGTACGAGATGCTCGAGGCCCTGGCCTACGCCCACCGCCGCGGGGTGGTGCACCGGGACATCAAGCCCGAGAACATCTTCCTGTGCAGCGACGGCCGGCTCAAGCTGATGGACTTCGGCATCGCCAAGGTGGCCCACAGCACCCTCGCCAGTCAGTCCGGCATGGTCTCGGGCACCCTGGACTACATGGCGCCCGAGCGCTTCCGGCACGAGTCGCCCCCGTCGTCGGATCTGTATGCCCTGGGACTGGTGGCTTGGGAACTGCTCACCGGACGGCTGGCCTGTCCCGACGGCGACATCCCCTCCAAGATCGGCTGGCACATGGGCGGGGGCCCACCCCCCGTGCGCGAGGTGCTGCCGCACTGCCCGCCCTGGCTGGCGGATCTGGTGGGCCGCATGGCCGCGGTGGATGTCGAACAGCGCCCCGTGGACGCCGACGCAGCCCTGACGCTGTTGATGGAGACCTGGCCCTCTCCAGGGGCACGGGCCTCCATCGGGGTCACGCCCCGGCACTTGGACAGCGCGGCTGGGTCGGAACCGCCCCCGCCCGTGCGCGGGCCCTCGAGCCCCACCCTCGCTCCAGGCATGGGGGAGACCCTCGGCGATCTGCCCTTGGTCCAGAAGTCCACCCCCACCTGGACCCCGGGGCATGACGTCGCTGCGGCCCGTCCCAGCCGGCCGCCCACGGGGTTCTCCGACTACCGCGAGCCCCAGGGCGTACCGCCGCCGTCCGCCCACGGCCCCACCCTGGCCAGCCAGCTGCTGCCCAGGGGCGCTGGGTTGCTCTTGGCGGTGGTGGCGGTGCTGGCCGTCATCGGGGGCAGCTTGTTGGCCCTGGGTGTGGCCAGCTCCTCGGAACCCGGCGAGCAGGTGGGCATGGGGCTGGGCTTGGTGTCCATTATCGCCACCCCCGCGGGCTCCTTGTTCTTCTTCCTGGCGGCCCTGGTGGACGGACGCGCCCTATCCCGCGCGCTGTACTTCGGGGCCTCGGCCGCAGCCATGGCTGGCACGGCGGTGCTCATGCCTGTCGCCATGATGGCCGACGAGAACGACATCGCCGCAGCCATCACTGGGGGGGTGTGCTGCGGCGTGCTGCCCCTGCTGCTGCCCGCGGTTCTCTGTGCATTGTTCCTGGTCCGCGGGCTGTCGGCGCTGAAGCGCGAGCGCCGCCCTTAGGCGGCGCTGGGGCGACGTTCATCGGCACTACTTCTCGGCGGCCGGCTCCTGCATGGCCTGACGCAGGCGCCCGCGGCGGGACATGCTGCGGTCGGCCCGATCCAGGACCACGGCTTGCTGCTCGCCGTCCAAGCTATCGAAGAAGGTGATGGCGGCGTCGGCGAAGGCGTGGGACACCTCGAGCTTGCGGGCCTGGCGATCGTCGATGAGCGCGTGGATGGTCTCGGCGTCCACGGGATCGGACTCCAGGGCCTCCATGATAGTGTCGCGGTCGGCGTCGCGATCCTCACTGTGGCTCTCGGCCTGCTCGCGCAGCTCGGCCCGCAGTTCCTGGGCCAGTGTCTGCTGGTCTTCGCTGAGATCGAGATCGGCGATGAGCACGGCGATCTGGCCCATGCCCCCTCCCGGTCCGCCGCGGGTGCGTTGGGCGTGGGCGGCGCCGGAGCCGGGTCCGCGGCCTTGCTGAGCGACGGCCTGGGTGCCGATGACGGTGACTGCGCCGAGGGTGGCGAAGCCGAGGCCGAAGACGATGGTGCGGAGGTTGGTGGACATGCTGGACTCCTTGTGCTGACTGGGATGGTGACGGGGTGTCATCCACGTCTCCAAGCTACGGCCCCCCTGTTGGCTGCCCATGCGTTCGGGCTGAAGGAAGCCTACGCAGTGTGAAGGATTGTTGCGGCCACGCCCAGCGGGCTTGGCCATGGCTCCGGCTCGGAATACCTGCCAGCCCACCATGCGCATCCACCACCTCGACTGCGGCAGCATGACTCCCCCCGGCGGGCGTTGGCTGGGGGTGCCCCAGGGCCCCTGGGGGCCTGCGCGCTTGGCCTGCCACTGCCTGCTGTTGGAGCTGCCCGACCGGCTGGTGCTGGTGGACGCTGGGCTGGGTCTGCAAGACGTCGACGACCCGCTGCGTCGTCTGGGCCCGGGCTTCCTGGGCATCGCCCGTCCAGAGCTCGAGCCCGCGCAGACCGCGCTGCGGCAGGTCCAGGCTCTGGGCTTCCGCCCGCAGGACGTCTCCGACGTGCTCATCACCCACATGGACTTCGATCACGTGGGTGGGCTGGCCGACTTCCCCTGGGCCCGCGTGCACGTAGCCTTCGCCGAACAACAGGCCGCCAGCGCCCCCCGCAGCAGGACCGAGCGGCAGCGTTATCGGCCCGTGCAGTGGTCCCACGGTCCCCAGTGGGTCGCCCACGGTTCCGGCGGAGAAGCGTGGATGGGCTTCGGGGGTGTGCGCCCCCTGACCGGCCTCGGCCCCGATCTGCTTCGGGTGCCCCTGCTGGGCCACACCCGCGGCCACACGGGCTACGCCGTTCGCAGCGACGGCGGCTGGGTGTTGCACGCGGGCGACGCCATCTTCGACCGTCGGGAGCTGGGCTTCTGGCGGCACCCCCCGGTGGCCCTGCGCGCCTACCTGCGCGGCCTGGCCGAAGACCCACGAGAGCGCAAGCGCAGCCGCGCGGCCCTGGCGCACTGCCACCAGGAAAACGGGCACGAGGTGGAGATCCTCTGCACCCACGAAGCAGCAGCGCTGCGCGAAGGGCTGCGCTGATCAGTCCCTGCGGCGGCGATAGCCCACCAGCGCGGCGCCCAACATGGCCAGCAGACCCATCAGGCCTGCGGTCCCGCCTGTGCTGCTGCAGCCGCTGGGCTGCTCGAGGGCGCCTTCGGAGCTGATGTATTCGTCCAGCTGGACGTAGACGTTCTGCATCTGGCTGATGAGCAGCAGCTGGGCCTGGTTGTCAGAGACGGGCAGGCCGTCCCAGTAGGCTTCGACCCACATGGACTGCAGGGCCAGGGTGCCGCCGTCACCGTAGGGCAGCAGCACATTGAGGTAGTACTGGTCCTGGATGTCGATCCAGTCCACCTCGAGATCGGTGGGCTCGTCCAGCCAGGTGCGCTGTACCCAGGCCAAGCCCTTTTCGGTCTCGATCCAGCGGTACTGACCGTGGTTCTCGATGACCATGGCCCCGATGATGGGGTAGGTGTCCTCGATGTGGTTCTGCACCTCGGCCACTTCGCAGGACAGGTCCACGAAGCAGTCGGGCTCGGTCAGGAACGTGCGGTCGTAGTAGTCGTGGGCGTCTGGATAGAGGTCTTCTTGGTCGGCCACCAGCTGCGGCACGCCCAGGGCGTAGGGCGGGTGATCGCTCTGGGTGCCCACCGCGGCGCCCACCATGGCGTCTGTGTTGCGCGCCCGGTCGTCCAAGGCGTTGACGGTGGCCTCGGACAGGTTGGTGACCGAGTAGCCCTCGAAGGTCTCTTCGAGGTTGTCCAGCAGCCAGGTGTCCAGGTTGAACAGGCCTTGCTCGAGGGCCTCGGGGTGCTCGTCGTCGTAGTGTGCGAAGAGGTAGCCGCAGAGCTCATCCAGCTCTTGGGGCGCAGGAGGTACCTGCCGACAGCCGACGAGCAACAAGGCGAGAGGGAGCAGGTGGATGCTGCGCATGGCGAACCCCAGGGGCGTGATCAACCACAGTGTATCCCGGAACACCAGCGGCCTGCATGGCTGGAAAGGGGAATTGGTATCGAGCTTCTCACTGACCCGCGGGTCAGAATTGCTCGGGCCGCCGGTTCCACACGCCCGAGAGCGCGGACCGCTCAACCGTCCTCGCCACGTTGGGCCAGCTGCAGGGACCACCAGGCCATGCGGTCAGCGATGGTCTTCTCGGTGCCGTGGGGCGCCGGCTGGTAGTAGACGTCGCGGGCTACTTCGTCCGGCCGATAGCGCTGGGCCACGATGTGGTGGGGGTGGTCGTGGGGGTAGCGATAGCCATCACCGTGGCCGGCGGCCTTGGCGATGGCGGTGGGAGCGTTGCGCAGGTGCAGGGGCACAGGCAGGCTTCCGGTGGCCTTGACCCGGGCCAGGGCGGCGTCGATGGCCTTGTACGCGGCGTTGCTCTTGGGGGCGCTGGTGCAGTAGGTCACGGCCTGGGCCAAGGGGATGCGCGCCTCGGGCATTCCGGTCAGCTGCACGGCCTGGCTGGCGGCCACGGCCACCTGTAGCGCCCGGGGATCGGCGTTGCCCACGTCTTCGGCGGCGAAGATCACCACCCGCCGTGCCACGGCCTCGGGGGGCTCTCCCCCCGCCAGAAGCCGGGCCAGCCAGTACACCGCGGCGTCCACGTCCGAACCACGCATGGACTTGATGAACGCCGACAGCACGTCGTAGTGGGCGTCTCCGTCGCGGTCGTGGCGAAGCTGGGCCGTCTCGACCAGGGCGGCCAGGCGCTCGAGGTCCACGCTGCTGCCTGGTTCGACTCGGCGGGCGACATCTTCGAGCAGACTCAAGGCTCGGCGTGCGTCGCCGTCGGCGGCGAGGGCCAGGGACTCGATGGCGGGCGGCTCGAGGGTGATGCCCAGATCGCCCAGGCCACGCTCGGTATCGCCGAGGGCGCGCTCCAGCAGGGCTCGCACCTGATCCGGCTCGAGGGGCTCGAGCCGTACGATCCTGCAGCGGGACCGCAGCGCCGGGATCACGTAGAATCCCGGGTTCTCGGTGGTGGCCCCCAGCAGGGTGACCGTGCCGGCTTCCACGTGGGGCAGCAGCGCATCCTGCTGAGCCTTGTTCCAGCGGTGAATCTCATCCACGAACAACACGGTGGCCCGGCGCTCCAGACCGTCGCGGGCGATCTCGGCGTGCTTCACCGCTTTGCGCAGGTCGGCCACACCGGACAGGACCGCGCTGAGCTGCTGGAAGCGGGCGCCGGTGCTGTTGGCGAACAGGCGCGCCAGGGTGGTCTTGCCCGTACCGGGAGGACCCTGGAAGATGATGGAGGGGAGGGGACCTGCGCCGAGCTGGCGCAGCAGGCCGGTTGGGCCCGCCAGGTGGTCTTGCCCCAGCACCTCGTCCAGGGAGCGGGGCCGCATGCGGTCGGCCAGGGGTGCCTCGGGTGCCGTCATGGCCGCCCCGTAATGCGCGCTCGGCCCATGGTCGATAGGCATAGGCCCATGCGCACAGTGCTGGTCTCCGACGCTCACATCGATGATCTGGACGATCCGGTCCAGGATCGACTGGTGGCCTTCCTCGACATCCTCGAGGCGGACCGGCTGGTCCTGCTCGGTGACACCTTCCACCGCTGGTGGGCGCTGCCGGGTGTCTTTCCCGCGTACCTGCCTACGGTGGACGCCCTGCGGCGGCTCGTACGGCGTGGTGTGGCGGTCGATATGCTACTGGGCAATCACGACTTCGCCTTCAGGCCCGATCTGGCACAGCGCCTGGGCATCGCGGTCCACGAGCGCCTCGAGTTCAGCGTGGACGGGCTGCGGGTGCTGGCCTGTCATGGCGATCAGGCCATCGGCTCCCGGCGCTACCACGGCTACCACCATGTGCTGCGGGGCCGCCCCTTCGATCTGGCCCTGCGCGTGATGGGCCCCACCCGCTCCTGGGCCCTGCTGGGCCGTATGGCCGGCAGCACCCAGAAGGGCGGAAGCTGCCCCGAGTCACTGCTGAACAAGCAGCGCGCCTTTGCGCGACGACAGCTCGCCCAAGGCTACGATCTGGTGGTCATGGGGCACTGCCATGTGCCCGAGCACAACCGTTGGCCCGAGGGTGAGTACGTCAACGCCGGCTCGTTCCGAGACCCGGGGTCCTGGGTGGAGATCCAGGACGGGCGCGTGACGCTACGGGAGCAGGCTGCGCAGTAGAGCGGGCTGCTCGAGCAGCAGCTCGGCGCCGGTCACGGCGGAGCGCAGGGGCTGGGGAGCCAACACCACGGGCAGGCCCGAGGCCTGGCCGAGAAGCTCGTCGAGGCCCGCGAGCTGGGACGCGCCGCCGGTGAGCACCAGGCCGGCATCGAGGATGTCCGCGGCGAGCTCGGGTGGGGTGCGCTCGAAGGTCTGTCGCAGGGCGTGGAGGATGGCCTGGATGGGTTCGGCCAGGGCTTGGCGGGCGTCGTCGGAGGTGAGGGTGACAGGCTTGGGGATGCCGGTTTTTTGGCGGCCCTTGACCTGGATGCTGCGCTGGGGGCCCTGCTCGAGGCCGCAGCCAAGCTCGATCTTGATGATCTCAGCGGTGGGCTCTCCGATCTCCATGTCGTGGACCTTGCGCATGTGGGCCACGATGGCCTGGTCCATGGCGTCGCCCGCGATCTCGAGGGAGGCCGAGGTGACCACGCCGCCCATGGACAGCACCGCGATCTCAGTGGTGCCTGCACCCACGTCGCAGATGAGGTTGCCCAGGGGTTGGTGGGCGGGCAGGCCCGCGCCCAAGGCGGCGGCCACGGGGCCGTGCACCACCACTACTTCGCGGGCGCCGGCGGAGCGGGTGCACTCCTGGACGGCCCTGCGTTGTTCCTGGGTGATGCCGAAGGGCACGCACACCAGCACGCGGGGCTTGACCAGGCTGCGCTTGCTCACCGAGCGCGCGATGAAGTAGCGCAGCATGGCCTCGGCGGCGTCGTAGTCGCGGATCACCGAGCCGCGCAGGGGGCGCACGGCACGGATGGAGTCCGGGGTCTTGCCCAGCATGTCCTTGGCGCCGGCACCGACGGCGACCACCTCGCGGGCCTTGCCGCGGTGGCGGATGGCCAGGACCGAGGGTTCGTCGAGCACCACGCCCTGACCACGCACCGCGACCACGGTGTTGGCGGTGCCCAGGTCGATGGCTAGATCCTGGGTCAGCAGAGACAGGGGGTTTTCGAAGCCCATGGGGGCCCCCCGGGGGTGGGCGTGGCGGGGCTAGTCGTCCAGGGTGTACTGCTCGTCGAAGTTCTTCATCTTGCGCACCTCGATCAGGGGCTTCTCCATGACATGGGAGATGTGGTCGGCGTAGCCCTCGAGGGTGGCCTCACTGCTCTGGTGCAGGAGCTTCTTGTCGCCATCGAGCTGGATTGCGTAGACTTCCCAGGTGGCGCGCTTGCCGCCGATGACGAACTCGATCTCCTTGATGTCGGCGAAGGGCAGGCGATCGGTCTCGGTGCCCTGGGAGGTGGTGCGGGTCCAGACCACCGAGGCGGTCTCTTGGTCGATGACCACGTTGCGCTTCACGGCCTGGTGGTGGACGATGAACCACATGGCCGCGGCGCCCACGCACACCATGGCAGCGATGGTGGCCGCCAAGAGGATCAGGCCGTTGGACTTCTTGGGGCCCTCGTCAGCGCTGAACTCGTGGAAGCAGTGCTTGCAGCGGGATGCAGCGGTCGGAACCTCAGCACCACAGGAAGGACAGGTCTTCTTGCTCACGATCAACCTCTCGGGCCCGTTGGATTGTGCCTCGGCGTAGACATATGGGCGGGGACGATGGGGTGCAACAGCTCCGACGAGGACGAGCAAAAAGCTCGTGCTCCGGCCGGCTGGGAAGCGTGCAGCTGCGGCCTAGTTAGGGCCGTCTGCGAGGTAGCGGCACAGGGGGCCCAGCATGGCGGGTAGGACCATGGGCACCTGGCTGCGGGTGCGGGAGCGCCGGTAGACCTTGTACAGCTTGCGGCCGGCTTTGAGGATCGCCGGCACCTTGTCCGAGACGCCCAGTTGGGCTGCCAGGGCCGAGCGATGGACCGCGGGCAACATCTCGAGATCTTCGAGGTCGTATTCGGAAAAGGGCAGGCCTTCGCGCTTGGCCAGATCGCCGAAGCCCACCACGCAGAGATTCAGCACCGAGCGTCGATCGATGACTTCACCGATGGGAATGTCGAGCTCGACGGCCAGATCGATGAGATCTTCCGTGGGCAACGCCTCGACCAGGCGGTATTCGTCGTCGGTCAGTTGGAATGCCATGGGGGCTCCGAGTGGGTGACGGGCAAGGTGTCGGTGTATAGGTCTGGGGGGTCGGGGCTCATAACCGAGCGCCCTGCACGGAGCCGGGCCGCAGCACCCCGGTGGATCCCGCACATCACCCGGAGGATGCATGGCAGGCCTGCTTCGCGTAGCGCTGGCGACCCTGGTGGCTCCGCCGCCGCCTTTGGTTGACCTCCTCCGCCTCCTGCGGTTCCGCCGTCGTGGCTTGGTGACGCTCGACCTGGGCGCATCGGCGTGGCGACGTCCCGGTGGCGGGCCCCGCTTGCTGCAAGCCCTGACCTGGCTGCGGGACGATCCCATGGTGCGGGCCGTGCGCGTGGAGATCGACGGCGTGCGGGGTTCTTGGGCCGATCTGCAGTCCCTGCATGCGGCCCTGCGGCGCCTCGTCGAAGCCGGCAAGCCGGTCTTCGTACAGCTGCGCAGTGCCGGCAACGCAGAGCTGTTCCTGGCCTCGGCGGGGACCCGGGTGTTCATGCTGCCCGTGGCGGAGATCCAGGCGGCGGGGCTGGCCAGCCGCATGACCTTCCTGGGGGATGCGCTGGCGGCCCTCGGGGTCGAAGTGGAGCTGTTCACCGCGGGCGCCTTCAAGAGCGCGGGCGAGCCGCTGACCCGCTCCTGTCCGTCTGCCGAAAACCGTCAGGCCATGCAGGCCTTGCTGGACGACCTGCAGGATCAGCTTGTCACGGCCATCGCCGGTGGGCGGGGCCTCGAGCCCGAGACGGTGCGCCAGGCCATGGCGGCGGTGCCCCTGTCCGCGGAGCAGGCCCTCGAGCTGGGCTTGGTGGACGAGCTGGCCTACCAGGATCAGCTCGCCGAGCGCGTCGAGGATCTGCTGGACTTCGAGCCCAGGGTCGGCTCGGTCTCGGGGTGGTGGCGCTGGCTGCGCATCCGCAACTTCTGGCACCGCGTGGCCGGCACCGGGGCCCCTGTGGCGGTGGTGCGGCTCGAGGGAGCGGTGGTGGACAAGCGCCCCGACGCTTCGGGCCGGACGCTCATCGCTGCCGATCGTGTGGTGCCCATGCTCGAGGGCCTGCGGGAGTCCGATGGGGTCAAGGGCGTGCTGATCACCGTGGACAGCGGTGGTGGGTCCGTGCTGGCCTCCGAGCGCATCTGGCGCGCGGTCCAGCGCCTGCAGGAGACCAAGCCTGTCGTGGCCCTGTTCCAGGGGGTCGCGGCCAGCGGTGGCTACTACCTGGCGGTGCCTGCGCGCTCCATCTACGTGCAGCCGGGCACCATCACGGGCTCCATCGGGGTCATCGGCGCCCGGATCCTGCCGGGTCGGGTGCTGGACCGGTTCGGGGTGCACGCCTCCATCCTCAGCACCGCGCCCAGCGCGGATCTGGCCATGGGCGCACGCACCATGAACGCCCCGGAGCGGCGGCGCCTCGAGGGCTCCATCGCGCGCTACTACGAGCTGTTCCTGCGTCGGGTGGCGGGGGGACGGCGTCGGCCCGTACGGGCCATCGAACCCTTCGCACAGGGTCGGGTCTGGACCGGGCGCGCCGCCCGAGAGCACGGCCTGGTGGACCGCCTGGGCACCTACGAGGATGCCCTGCGCCGCCTGTACGAGCACGTCGGGGTGCGGCCGGGCCGCTGGACCCTGCCTCGCTGGGATCTGTCCCAGGCCGCGGGCTCTCCCAGCCAGCGCTTGATCCAGGCCCTGCTGGCTGACGCTACCGCGGGGGATGCTGCCCTGGTGACCCTCCGAAAGTTGGCCGCAAATGTCAGGATCCCCGCGGCGATCGAGCTCTTGCTGGAGCGCTCCGCTGTGGGCCGGGCCGAGCCGCTGGCCCTGCTGGAGTGGGACCCCTCCGACCTGGCCTGATCGGCTCCAGGACGGTGTTGCCACAGGCTGTGTCCTCTGCGGTATGGTGCATGGGCAGCTGCTGGAGGCCGCATGAGATCCCTGACCGCCTTGGCGCTCGTTCTTCCGCTGGTGGGGTGTCTGGTGAACACCGAGCTCTACGAAGAGCTGAGCGACCAGATCGACACGGGCGGCGAGCCCGGTATCGACGCCGACAACGACGGCTGGCTCGCGGACCAGGACTGCGATGACGATGACCCCGATGTGCACCCCGAGGCCGATGAGGTGTGCAACGGCATCGACGACGACTGCGACGATGGGGTGGACGTCGACGCCGTCGATGCGGGCACCTGGTACACGGACGGTGACGGCGACGGCTTCGGTGGCGACGACGACGCCATCCATGCGTGCGAGCAGCCCAGCGACACGGTCTCCGAAGGGGGCGACTGCCACGACGACGACCCGACGGCCTACCCGGACTCCCCCGCCCCCGAGTTCTCCGACGACGACATCGACCAGGACTGTGACGGCTACGCGGGCTGCACGGATCTGAACTGCGACGAGCTGCCGGATCTGGTGATCCCGTCCCAGCTCATCGAGGGCACCCAGTCTAACGTCTCTTCGGTCTGGTACGGCACCGGCGATCTGCTGGGCGAGGACCCCCACCTGAACCTCCCCAGCATGGGGGCGGTGCGGGCGGTGGTGGACGACTTCGAGCGCGACGGCTTCCAGGACGTGGTGCTGGTCGGGTACGTCTACGAAGAGGGCTACGAGCTCTCCGCCATGGTCTACACCGGCGCTGCCGACGGCCTGGATGCGTCGCGCCGGGTGGAGGTCGACACCACCTCGGCGTTGGATGCCACCTCGGCCGACCTCGACCAAGACGGCTACCCGGATCTCATCGTGACCTCGGGCACCGTGGGCGCGGGTGAGGCCACCATTTACTGGGGCTCCGTCGAGGGGCTCGACAACCTCGCCCGCTCGGCGCTGCCCACCACGGGCAGCCAACGGGTCGTGGTCAGCGACCTGAACAGCGACGGCTGGGAGGACCTGGTGTTCGTCAGCTTCGCCTCTCAGCGCGGCCTCGAGACCCGCTCGTCGGTGTACTGGAACCGCGCCGGTGTCTTCGCAGATAAAGATTTCTCCTCCTTGCCCAACTGGGGTGCCGTGGACGCCGTGTGCGTGGATCTGGACCTGGATGGCTACCAGGAGATCGTGGTGGCCAACTACGGCGAACTGGGCAACTACGAGCTGACGGTGACCATCCATCACGGCAGCGCCGAGGGCTACCGCGACGCCGATGTGACGGCGATCGAGGCTCTCGGCGCCATCGCGGTGGACAGCGCCGACCTGAACCAGGACGGCTGGCCCGACCTGGTGGTGGTCCACAACAGCTCCGACTCCAGCACCCAGCTGGACAGCGTGGTGTACTGGGGCTCCGCCGACGGCGTCACCGGGCTCGACAGCACGCCCCTGCCCACCCGCGCTGCGCGGGATGTCGCCATAGCGGATCTCGATCAGGACGGCTGGCTCGATCTGATCTTCGCCAACTACTACGGACCCCACGGGGTGAGCACCACGTCCTCCATCTACTGGGGCTCGGAGGACGGCTACTCGGAAGTGGGCGTCACCGAGCTGCCCACGGTGGGCGCCTACCGGGTGTTGGTCGGCGACGTCGATCTGGATGGATGGCTCGACCTGCTGTTCACCCAGTACACCTCGGGCACCAGCCACGAGACCCAGTCCTACCTCTACTACGGCTCGGTGGGGGGCTTCTCAGTCGAGCACCGTGAGAGCCTGTGGGTGGACGGCCCCTGGGGGCCCCCTGTGCTGGTGGGCGCCTGGAGCTCCGACAACGCGGGACGTGCGCGATGACACTTTTCCTGCTGGCGTTGGCCCTCTCCGCTCCGGTGCAGGCGGGCTGTGACGAGGCCGAGGCCTTCGTGGCTCGAGCCGAGACCGCTGTGCTCGAGGAACGCCTGGACGACGCAGGCAACGCCCTGCGGGACGCCGAGGTGGCCTTCTCCTGCGGGCCCCTGGTGGACACCGATCTGCTGGTGCGCTTCTGGCTGGCCCAGGGCGCCCGGAAGACCCAGCAAGGGGACGTGCGTGCCGCTGCCCTGTCCTTCCGCTCCGCGTCCATGTTGGAGCCGGAGCACTGGCCGGTGGACTACGGCATCAAGCCGTTCATCCAGTACAAGGCCGCCGCCGAGCTGTGGCTGGGCGAAGGCAGCATCCAGATCCACCCGGAACCCGGCGAGCGTGTCACCGCCCTTGACGGAGCTCTCGTGAGCTTCCCGGCTCCCGCCCTCGAGGGCCTGCACCTGCTGCAGATCGGGCAGAGTGTCGAGGCCATGGAGTTCGCGTCCTTCGTACACGTGAAGCTCGACGAGCCCATGATGGTGCTCACGGGCCTGACGGCCCCCGCCGTGGGGCAGGTCGAGGTCGAGCCGGTGGAGACCGACCCCAGCCTGCGGGTACACCGCGGTCCGCGCCGTGCCCTGCGTATCGGTGCTCTGGTGGTGGGCGGCACCGCTGCGGCCCTGGCCGGTGGCGGCGCGCTGCTGACCAAGGCCCAAGACGATGTGATGCGCGAGCAGGCCTCCCAGGAGGATTTGGACGCGGCCTACGGGCGCCAGCAGACCTACGCCGTCGCCACCTGGGGCTTGGCGGGCCTGGGCGTGGTGGGCGTGACCTTGCACTTCGCGCTCTGAGGGCTCGGGGCGAGACCCTCCACTGCGGTTAGGACTCACACCCCCTCTCCGCGGAGCCTCCATGTCCAGCATCGACCACCGCCACGTCGAGCCCCTCATCGCCACCCAGCAGCTCAACGGCTCGCGCATCGAGGTGGTCTTCCAGTGCCCTGTCAGCGGTGCTCAGGTACAGTCCAGCGCCACGGTCCGTGAGGGCATGGGCAGTCGGGCGATGAGCTCGTTCAAGCGCAACGCCATGTGGAGCCTGCGATCGTCGCTGTACAGCGCCGTGCGCTCGGTGCTGGGCCACGGCATCGTCGGCGGCACCGCCGCCGGTGTGCTGTCCCAGGCCGCCTACGGTTCCAACACCTCCAGCACCAAGAGCTACACGGCCGGAGACCGCAAGGCTGCGGTGCTCGAGGCCTTCCAGCAGGTCCAGGCTCAGTTCACCTGGGACAGCACCCGCAACGGCTTCGTGCACGCCGACGCCCCGGGCGGCGCCCCCGGCGGCGCCCCCGGCGGCGCCCCCGGCGGCGCCCTCGTCGACGCCCCGGGCGGCGCCCCGGGCGCCGCTCCCTCGGTGCTCGAGTCCGCCATCGGCGGTGTGCGCATCACCGAAGGCTGGGACCGGGCCGTGCTCGCCCGCATGCTGGCCGAGATCGCGGGGGCTGACGGCAGCATCGCCCCCGAAGAGCGCGAGCTGTTCGAGGCTTTCGGCGGCGATGAGCTGGGCAGCATCGAGCAGCTGCTGCAGCGCCCGCCCCTGAACCCTGGCGAATTGGGGGAGACCAGCCCCGCGGTGCGGGAGACCCTGCTCATGTTGGCCTGTGCGGTGGCCTATGCCGACGAAGTGCTCGACCCCGCCGAGATCGAGCGCCTGCAGGCCTACACCCAGGGTCTCCAGCTCAGCCAGGCCCAGGCCGCTCAGGCTTCAGGGAAGGCCCAGGAGCACGTGATGACCCAGATCCTCGACGGCATCTACGCCGCGGGGCAGGCCAGCGAGCACGACCGCGCGCTGTTGTACCAGGCCGGCGGCCGCATCGGCATGGACCAGGCCGCCATCCAGCGCCTCGAAGCCCAGACCTGCAAGCGGCTGGGAATCTACTAGCCAGCCTTGGTCTCGCCGGGGCGGAACACCCCGCGGATGCCCCGTTGTGATCAGAACAGGATGTCGTCGGCGGTCCGGATGAGTCAGCCCGGCAGCTCTTTGTCGATGGCGCGGAGCAGCGCTTCGAGGGACTCAGCGGACAGAGCCGAGGCGAAGTGGCCCGCGGTGAAGGTCACCCCTCCGCGGAAGCCCGAGACCCCGAGGATCAAGCCCGGTGGATGGGAGGTGGGCACCACCAGGTGGGCGCCGCGGAGCTTCGGCCCCCCCAGGTCCAGGGCCTCATCGTCGATGGAGCCCATGTTGGTGAGCACCGGAGGCATCTTCGACAGCATCACCCGGCGCAGCAGGGGCATGATGGTGTCGAGCACTCCCAGGGGCAGGGGCCCCATGAACAACCAGGTGGTCAGGGCGTAGCCCAAGCCCGGGTAGAGCCCCTTGATCCTGTCCAGGGCGGCCTTGACCGTGGACAGCGTGTCCTCGTAGCGTTCCCCGAGCTGGGTACCCGTGTTGAGGTACATGAAGCCCGACAGGTTGCTCAGGCCGTCGACCTTGCCGTCCGGCAGGTAGCGCCGCAGGTCCACCGTGCTCCAGATGCGTAGGACTTCGCGGCCCTTCCAGCGGGCCACGCCAGCCAGCGCGCGCAGCACCGCGGCGGTGACCAGATCGTTGACCGTGGCGCTGGGGAAGGCGGCACGGAGGGCGTCCAGGCGATCCGATGGGATGTGCAGGGCACGGAAGGACGGCGTGCCCCTCAGCTCGCGACCCATGGGCGGCTGCATGTGGCGCAGGGGCCAGGTGCCGGTGCGGGTGTCTCGCAGCATCCGCAGCAGCAGCCCCGGGATGGCCCTGGGCAGCAGGGGTCGGAACACCTGCCGCAAGCTGCGGGTGCCGGTGCGAGGCGAGGGAACGTGTTCGGGGTCATCCCCCAGGGCGCGGTAGAGGGCGGCCAGGCGGTACAGGACTTCCTTGACCCCGCCCGCGTCGGCGGCCTGATGGTGGACCTTGAGCACCAGGCGATCGCCGGAGTCGTCCCGCAACCACAGGGCCGCGATGCGGGGACCCACATCCGCGGGCATGGCCTGGGACAGGAACTCGGCGGTCAGGGCCTCGCGGTAGGGCCCGCCAGCCGTCTGCTCCCGCAGCAGCTCGGCAGCATCCAGTACGCGCGGGGCGATCCGGTGCCAGTACGGCCGCCACCAGCGCGCCACGAAGCGGCAGCCCAGCACGGGCTCGGCGTCCAGCAGCAGACGCAGGGCCCGCTTCAACCTGGGCCCGTCCAGGGGGCCGTCGAAGTCCAGCACCCCGTGGATCTGGGGCACCGACAGCTCGGCCATCATGTGAAGGGCCACATCCTCGGTGCGCGCGGGCAGGCGACGGGGGAGAGCGGGGGGCATGCCCGCGAGTCTATGCTCAGTAGGAGGCGCAGTACACGTCGCAGCTGTCGAGCATCCACAGGGCGCACTCCGACATCACGGGCATGCAGTCGATGCCGGTGCCTGCCGGGGGGCAGCAGCAAGCGTCGGCCTGCTCCCAGCAGAAGCCGGCGTCCAGACACTCGACGGCCGAGTCGGCGTCGTTCCTACAGCCGAGGATCAGGGTCAGGGCGGTCAGCAGGGCGATGGTGGTGGGGCGCATGGGGTCTCCAGGGTTCGAGGTGCCTCGTGCGCTGTGTGTCGGCAAGGGGGTGGAGCCTTCACGCCGCGTCCACGTTTATTGCTCTGGTCCTTCCCCATACGCCTCGTGGTACGCCAGCAGGAACCCCAGCACCCGCCGCACGTAGCGCCGGGTCTCGCTGTAGGGGATGTCCTCGGCCCAGGCGTCCAGCTCGAGGTCGCCCTCGACCCGGCCCAGCCAGCGGTCCACCGAGTCCATGCCGCCGTTGTAGCCGGCGATGGCCAGGGGCAGGGTCTGGGTGTGGCCCTGCTCCGCGAAGTGCTCGTGTAGGCGGCGGAGCTCGAAGCTGCCCAGGCTGGCGTTGTAGGCGCCCTGGTACAGCAGCGATGCATCGTAGGGCTGGCCCGGGTAGCGCAGGGCGGCGAGCTCTTCCCCCAGCTCGGGCATCAGCTGCATCAGGCCCCGGGCGCCGGCCCAGGAGGTGACCTCGGGCTGCAGGGCGCTCTCGGCGGTCATGATGGCGTAGGGCAGGTAGGGGTCGAGGCTGGAGCCCTCGAGCACCTGGTTGACCACGTCGGCGTGGGGGCGTGGCAGGCAGATCTCGCGGATCTGAGGGTCGCTGGTCTTCTTGCTGCAGCTGACATGGGCCAGCTTGCGGCCGCGGCGGATCTCGCCCACCTCGATCAGGCGCCGACCCACGGCGATGCGGGTGGCGCTGTCGGCTCCAGCAGCAGCGGTGGCTACGGGCTCGAGGGCTTCGAGGGCCAGGTCGTACAGCCCCACCGCCAGCAGGGCGTCGGCCACGGTGGCCTCGGGGTGGGCCGCTACGAAGGCCTCGGACAGATCCGGCAGGGCAGGGGAGGGCACGGCGGGGACCGTGGCCAGTCCGTCCGTGCGCTCGAGGGCGAACCAGGCGCGGCCCTTGGTGGGCCAGCGACCCGCCAGGGCCTTCAGGGCGGCGACTTCGCCTTCACCGCCGCTGGCCCGGGCCTTCCAGTAGGCAGCACCAGGGGCCAGGGAGGACTTGGGGTGCTCGGCCACCAGGCGGGTCCAGGCCTTGACGGCTTCGGGGGTGTTGCCCTGCTTCCAGTGGCACCAGCCGATGAACCACAGGGCCTCGTCGGCATGCCTCGAGCTGGGGAAGCGCTCGAGGTGGGCGCCCAGCTCGGTGATGGTCACGTCCAGCAGGCCTTGATCCAGCGCGGTGTAGCCGATCTTGAAGCTGGCGGTGTCGCCTTTACCGTGGCTCGGGTAGCGCTGGTACAGGGCGGTGTACAGGTGAATGGCGCCTTCGTAGTCGTCGACCCGGTAGGTGGCCAGGGCGTGCTGGAAGAGGTTCTCCGGACCCACCGCGGCCGGGCTGCCCAGGCGCACGAAGGCGGCCACGGCGCATTCGTAGTCCCGGCCGTCGAAACAGGCCGAGGCCATCACCTTGGCGTCGGGGGGGGAACTGCCTGCGGCTTCGATCTCGCGGATCAGGGCCAGGGCCTCGCCGGCGTGGTTGGCGTCCATGAGCACAGCCACCCGCTGCATGGCCTGGGAACGGCCCTCGGCGCTGCCGAGGTCGGGCACGGGGGAGCCCATGGCGGCCAGGCGCACGGCGGCGTGGTCGGACCAGGGGCTGGCGGCGTGGCGGATCCACGTGGCCATGTAGGTGGTGATGGCCGGCTGGGTGTCGCCCCGCTGCTCGGCGGCCCAGGCCAGCCAGTAGCGGGCTTCGGGGCCCAGATCGCCGTTGAGCAGGTTGCGCAGGTCGTCCCTGGCCTCGAGCCCCTTGCCCTGGGCGATGAGGGCTTTATCCCACATCATGCGCAGCTCGGGACTCAGGCCGCTGGCAGGACCCAGGCTGGAGATGACCTGCACCGCGGCGGCGGCGTCCTCGGGGGTGGGCAGGGCGGCGGGGCCGTCGGTGGCCATCAGGATCTCGGCCTGCACCAGGGCCGGGTAGTGGGCCAGCCCGCCGCGCTCGGTGGCGGCCTCGGCGTAGGCCACGGCCTGGGCCTTGTCTCCGGTGCGGGCGCTGCAGCGCGCGCCGAGCAGCAGCGCGGCGGCGTCGAGACTCTCGGGTTGTTCGGCCTCGAGCAGGGTGGAGACCGATCCGCAGTCGCCAACCATGGCGGCAGCCTTGAGGGCCGCGGCGTCGAGGCTGGCGTGGGCAGGATGCAGGAGCAGCAGCAGGGAGAGAGCAGCGGGGGTCATCAGCGTTTCCTCGGCTAGAAACTGGAACCCAATTGCGCGTAGAAACCGTCCATGGAACCTGGCGCATAGGCGTACTGGCCATTGACCCCGAAGCCGTAGCCCAGGCGTGTGGTGAGCCCCAGGCCCCAGCCCAGCACCATGCTCAAGCGCAGCTCGGCCCCCACGCCCACCAGGGTGTCCCCCAGGGTGGAGCCAGCCTCGGCGCCGCTGGTGGGGAAGGCGTCGAAGGCGTAGCCGGCGTCGCAGAACACCGCCCCGTGTAGGGTCCTGACGAAGAGGGGCAAGGTGTTGAACCCTCGGTCGATGCGCCAGATGGGGGCCCGATACTCGAGGCTGGTGAGGTAGTACATGTCGCCGTAGGCCGCGCCTACGGGGAAGCCACGCAGGGAGCGGTACTCTTCCGGCAGCATGTACGCCGCACCCTCGCCGTAGCTGCCGCCCAGGCGGAACGAGCCGTAGCGCAGGTTGTCGCCGCTCGAGAGCCCCAAGGCCACACGGCTGGCCAGCACGTGGTTGCCCAGCCAGGGCAGGCTGGTGTACTCCCGCCACTCGGCGCTCAGCTGCGCCTGGTCGAAGGGCTGCCTCGAGCCGTCATCGGCGATGGTGTAGGCCCCCAGGTACGATGAGGTGACCTGGCCCACGATGGAGACATTGCGGCCCTGCTCGGGGGAGATGCTGTGGGCGTAGCTCTGGGCCTTGCTGTAGCGCCAGCCGCCGCCCACCGCCGGCAGGAAGCCCCGGGTGGGCAGGGAGCCCAGGTAGGTGCCCTCGGGCAATTCGTACAGGTTGTCCCGCAGGGTGCCGTTGTAGCGGGCGAACAGGTACTGCCGCCGGCCCAAGGGGTAGCTGGCCTGCGCCCAGGTCCGGGTGCGCTTGTCGTAGTAGTAGGTGTCCGTGCGCTCGATGCCAGGGATGCTCGCGCCGCCGCCCTCGGGTGCGCCCGGATCGGTGTAGACCGTGCCGTAGCGGATGCTGTAGACCGATGCCCCCGCCGCCAACACCGTGCGCCAGCGGTTCAGGGTGACCGAGCCGCCGCCGCCTACGAACAGGTTGTCGGTGCGGAAGGTGAGGTTGGCGTTGTAGCCCCAGTGTCGCAGCACATCGGCGCCCGAGGTGCTCAGGGTGGCCAGGGCGCCGTACTCGGCGATGTAGATCCCTGGGATCATGTAGCGGGGCGGGAACAGGGTGGGCAGGGGGTTGTACTTGGCGGTGGGGAAGGGGAGTGTGGTTGTGGACGGAGGCTGACGGGGGGCTTCGGTGGCTGGGGCTACTTCGCGCCCATCTTGTTGGGGCTTTGCGAGGGACGCTTGCGAGCGCTCAAAGGCCGGCTCTGCATACGCGAAGTTCGGGTCCTCGAGGCCCAGGGCGTCCCGGGCGCTGGCCAGTTCACCCAGGTCCTTCCACTGGCTGCGGTCGATGTCCAACAGGCGGATGTCGTTGCCGTTCAAGGTGAACTCGGCGAACGCCATGACCCCACCGTCGGGGTGGACGTCGGGCTGGAAGGCGCCCCCCAGCACGTTGGTGACCTGCCACAGCCGGGCGGTGGCGGTCTCGAGGGCGTAGATGTTGGAGATGCCGGTGCGGTCGGAGACGAAGAACAGCAGCGAACCGTCGGGGTGCCATGCCGGATCCCGCTCCACCGCTACGTCGTCGGTGATGGGGTGGAGGATCTCGCCGTCGGCGTTGGCCAGCCACAGGTCTCGCTTGCCGTCCTTCCACATGGACAGGGCGATGTGCTGGCCGTCGGGAGAGAAGCGCGGGGTGGACAGCTGCACATGACCGGTGTGCTCGGTCAGCGCGGTGGTCAGGCCCGCCACCGAGAACCGCGCCAGGTTGTTGACCTGGGCTTCGTTGGTGACGGCCACCAGATCCTTGCCGTCCGGGGAGAACTCGGGGTCCCGGGCCCGGGCGCGTTCGGTGAGCTGCTCGAGGCGCTCACTCTCGAGGTGGAACAGGTAGAGATCCTCGAAGGTGTAGTAGATGTCGTAGGCGTGGGCGCTGGCGAAGGCGAAGGCCTGGCTGTCGGCGCGCCAGGCGAAGCTGTGGGGCGATGCTTCGTCGTACAGCTCCACAGGCTCGCTGCCGTCGGCGTTGGCCAGCCAGATGGCGGGGCCGTGGCCGCGGTCGTTGCAGCTGTAGACCAGCTTTTGCCCATCGGGGCTGAAGCGGGGCCCGCTGCAGGCACCCTCGCCGTCGCTGATCAGGGTGCTGGCGGTGAGGCCGTCCGCCTCGACCTGGGCCTCGACCGCGGCGTAGCGCTGCTCCACCTCGGCGCGCCAGTCGGTGTAGAAAGCGCGGTAGCTGCGGCCGTGGATGCGCTTGGCGGGCAGCCAGTAGGGAATGATCCAGCGCCCGTAGCCGTGAATCCACTCTTTCCAGGTGTCGTGGCCCGCTTGCTCGGCGATGTACTGGACGAAGTCCTGGCCAAAGAGGTAGCGCAGGTTTCCGTAGGGCGGGTCGGACTGGAAGCCGTCGAGGTTGCCCAGCGGGGGGAAGTGGCCCTCGAGGGTGGTCATCCGCTTGATCATCGCGGCTTCGCTGGCCCGGCCGCGGCCCCCCGCGGTGAGCTCGGTCTCGGTCCAGGTGGCGATGCCCTCGGTGATCCAACCCGGGGAGACCATGTTCATGCTGACGATGCGCCCGAACACCAGCCGCGCCACCCGGGGCAGGCCTTCCACCGTGTCCAGGTGCAGGATGTGGGTGAGCTCGTGGGTGAGGATCGAGCGGTTCCAGTCGTCGTAGTAGTTGAGGGTGGACGCCTCGGTGGGGGCTGTCACGTAGATGACGATGGTGTTGACCGGCAGGGGCGTGGCGTATCCGTTGGCGCTGTCGGTCCAGTCCACCAGCACCAGCTCGATGCGTCGCTTGGGGTCGGTGCCCCAGCGCTCCACCAGGCTGTCGTAGATCTCGTCGCACATCTCACCCATGTTCGCCGCGATGGGCTCGAGCCCTTCGTGGAAGGTGATGGTGAAGTGCTCGGTGCGCACGGAGTGCCAGCGCAGGGCCGGGTCGTAGCTGGCGGCCTGGGCCTCGGACATGGGCCCGATGCCCGGTGCGGGCGCCAGGGCGGCGAGGGCCAGGGCGGCGGCTACGAGGGCGCTGCGGGTGCGCCTGCGTGCCGGGCGGGGGAGCGGTGCGGCGGTGGATGTCACGGCGGGTTCTCCGAAGGACCCATCATGCCCCATTCGTGTTCGCTTCGCCCGTTCGGTGCTCTACGTGGGGATGGACAGTCTGGCCACTTTGGTCCAGAAAACGAAAAATGTGCGTGCCATGTGACAGCTGAGTGGGCGGGTCCTGCCACGTCGAGTATCATTTCCTCGATTCCTTCCGACGACACCACCTACCCCCACACCGGGAGACGAACGTGAACCTTCGAACCACCCTGCCGCTGCTGCTCGCAGCGGGTCTGCTCGCCGCCTGCGGTGAGAAGGCCGACACCGGCGCTTCCGATATGGACGGCGACGGGCTCACCTACGAAGAAGAGATGGAGCTCGGCACCGATCCCGACATGGCCGATTCGGACTCCGACGGTCTCGAAGACGGCGAAGAAGCCGACTACGGCACCGACCCCACCGTCGCCGACAGCGATGGCGACACCTACCTCGACGGCGACGAAGTCGACGCGGGTACCAACCCCATGTACGAGTACAGCCACATCTACACCGGTGGCTACAACGTGGGCTACTGCGACACCCCTCCGGTCGCCACCGGCCCCACCGGCGCCTGTACCTTCTCGCATGGTGGCAGCACCTACAACTGGACCTGCTACCAGGTCGGTGATGTGGTCGAGAACTTCAGCCTGATGGACCAGCATGGCGAGTACGTGGACCTGTACTCGTTCTGCGGCCAGCACATCGTGCTGACCAGCG
>Ga0307987_1000398_pt1 | contig 26181 bp, 16 predicted proteins | sample EllFjometagen181_FD_203157 | JGI IMG/M metagenome (GOLD analysis project Ga0307987, IMG submission 203157) | Marine microbial communities from Ellis Fjord, Antarctic Ocean - #181 | ecosystem: Environmental > Aquatic > Marine > Unclassified | place: Southern Ocean | collected 2014-10-08 | reverse complement strand
AGACCCGCAAGGACATCATCTACCTGCTGCACCAGGACAACGTCTGCACCTACGAGATGGACGACACCCCGCCCTTCTTGGTCAACCAGGAAGCCATCGACATCGCCATCCAGATCTCCCTGGCGCTGGACTGCAAGATCGTCGATGAGATCCACATCGCCCGCAAGCAGTACCTGGACGGCTCCATCCCCACGGGCTTCCAGCGCACCGCCATCATCGGGGTCGAGGGCACCATCCCCTTCCGCGGTCGGCAGATCGGCATCCGTCAGATCTCCATCGAGGAAGACTCCTGTCGCGAAGTGAGCGACATCGGGCACACCGTCACCTTCCGCACGGACCGCCTGGGCATGCCGCTGATCGAGGTGGTCACCGAGCCCGACATGAAGACCCCCGAAGAAGCCGCTGCTGTTGTCCGGCTCATCGGTCGGCTCATGCGCTCCACCCAGCGGGTGCGGCGGGGCATCGGCGCCTCGCGCCAGGACGTCAACGTCTCCATCCGCGGTGGCACCCGCGTGGAGATCAAGGGCGTGCCCCGCTTCCCCCTGATCCCCGATCTCGTGCACTGGGAAGCCGTGCGCCAGAAGGCGCTGCTGGACATCAAGGCCGAGCTCGCCCAGCGGGGCATCACGCCGGACACCCTGAAGGTGGTCAAGGCCGACATCACCAAGATGGCGCGGTCCAGCAAGCCGTCGTTCATCCCCGATGAGGTCGAAGAGGTGGGTGCCATCCGCCTGGATGGCCTGGCCGGCATTTTCTCCCACGAGACGGGTCCCCACCGCACCTTCGCCGCCGAAGTGGCCGGTCGCCTGCGGGTCATCGCCTGTCTCGACGTGCTGCCCAACATGGCCCACACCGACTCGTGGCCCGTCTACTTGGACTCCGGCGCCCACGCGCTGGCCGTGCGCAAGCGCATGGCTGCCGAGCCCGAGGATGTGGTGGTGGTGGTCTGGGGCAGCGGCCAAGACGTCAAGACCGCCCTCGAAGAGGTCCGCCTGCGGGTGGTCGACGCCATGGGTGGGGTCCCCAACGAGACCCGCCAGGCGATGTCCGACGGCACCACCGACTTCGAGCGCATCCTGCCGGGGCCCGACCGCATGTACCCCGACACCGACAGTCCCCCGACGCGGGTACTGGAGGACCGGGTCGAGCGGCTGCGGGGCTTGCTCACCGCTCCCCCCTGGGAGCTCGAAGAGCGCTTCCTCGCGTGTGGAGTGTCCCCCAGCGCTGCCGATCGCCTGGCCATCCACCCTCACTCCCGCATCCTCGAGCAGCTCGACGAGCAGGGCCTCCAGCTCCGCGTGGCTGGTCGTTTGTTGGGTGAGACCATGGTGGGTCTGCGGCGCAACGGTGTGGCGGTCGAACGCATCAGCGATGACGATCTGCTGCGCCTGCTGCGGATGCATGCCGACGGCGAGTTGCTGGCTGAAGCCCTCCCCGGTGTGCTGCGGCGTCTTGCTCGTGGCGGCGTCCTGGCCGACATCCTCGCCGAACCCACCTTCCAGCCCCTCCCCAGCACCGAGCTGGTGGAGCGGGTCCGTGGGGCCATCCCCGCCGACCTCGATCAGGCGCTGGGTGTCACCGATCCCGAAGCCCGCTTCCGCGGCCTGATGGGCATCGTCATGGGTAGCCTGCGCGGGCGCCTGCCCGGTCGCGACGTGGCACCCCTGGTGCGCGAGGCGCTGACCGCCTGACCGCCGGAACGGCCACCCAGCCCCGACGCTACTTGCGCCGGTGCCGGAGCATTTCGTTGGTCTCCGGGACGCCGCCCTGGAGGATCAGGTAGCCGTTGTGGGGCTCGCGCTCGGTCATGTCGCGGCAGATGGGCTCGGTCATCATGCGCTTGACCTCGGCCTGGTCGTGGGTGTGGCCCAGCGCCCAGCACAGCTTCATGTAGGCGGTCTCGGGGATCATGTTGCCCAAGGGGATGACCCCGAGGTCCAGGAGGTCGCGCCCCGTGTCGTAGACGTACATCTGCACGTAGCCCCACAGGGTCTGCACGGTCATGACCACCGACACGCCGGCTTCTGTGGCGCGGCGCAAGGCAGGGTAGAGCGGCTTGTTGACATGGCCCAGGCCGGTGCCGGCAATGACGATGCCCTTGTACCCCTTCTCGACCAGGGCATCGATGATGTCAGGGTTCATGTTGGGGTAGTAGTACTGGATGGTGACGCGCTCTTCGAAGACCGGGTCGATCGTGACGTTTCGGTCGGTGCGACGGTGGCGGTAGTCGCCCGTGATGTAGTGGAACTTGCCGCGGTCGGCGGTGGCCAGGGGGGTGGTGCCGATGGTGCGGAAGGTGGAGCGGTAGGACGAGTGCATCTTGCGTACCCGGGTGCCCGGGTGCAGCAGGGAGTACTCGTCGGAGGTGGGCCCGAACATGCACACCATGACCTCGGCGATGTCGCTGTAGGCCGCGGTGTAGGTGGAGTTGATCAGGTTCAGGGCCGCGTCGGACGACGGGCGGTCCGAGCTGCGCTGGCTACCCACCAGCACGATGGGCACCGGGGGATCCTTGACCATGTAGGACAGGATGGCCGCGCTGTGGTGCATGGTGTCGGTGCCGTGGCCGATGACGATGCCGTCGGCGCCGTTGGCGATCTCTTCACCGATGGCCTTGGCGGTGTTGATGTACTGCTCCGGCCCCATGTTCTCGCTGAACACGCCGTACAGCTTCTTGGTGGTGAGGTTGCAGATGTCTGCGAGCTCGGGCACGGCGCCGTAGAGTTCGCCAGGGCTGAAGGCGGGGATCACGGCGCCGGTGCGGTAGTCCAGCCGGCTGGCGATGGTGCCGCCGGTGCCCAACAGGGTGACGCTGGGCTTGTTGGGGGCCTTGGGGAACTCTTGCTCGGGGATCTTGTAGTGGGCTTCCTTGCGGCCCCGGACCTCGACCCCCGTGATGTTGTCCACGTGTAGGCCGATGTTGTACCCGGTGATCAGCTTGATCACGACGTGGAGGTCGTCCTCGGTCTCCGAGCGTGGCAGGATCACGCCTTCGAAGGTGCCCTTGGTGGAGCGCAGGATCACGTCGCTCCAGACCTGGATGCCCAGCTCTTCGAGCTTCTCGCGGGAGCGGCCGCGGTAGCCCTTCAAGGCGTCGTCGTTCTTGCTCATGGGATTCCTCCTGGGGGGTCCGAATATCCCGCCGAGGGCGTCACAGACAGTGGGCGAGCGCAGGGTTCCCGCGCCTGGGACAGGCTTTGGCGAGCTTCCGCCTCTTCGGAAGGCCTGGACGCCCCGGCGGGTTACTGCCAATCTGTCCAACAGTCTGACAGGATGGCAATGATGACCCAGAGCGATACGATCCTCGTTGTCGACGACGAGCCTGCGAACCGGCAGGTGCTGGCCCGCATTCTGACCCGCGAAGGCTACCAGGTCGAGCAGGCCGACGACGGCCGCCAAGCCCTGGATCGACTGCGGGCGGGCGGTATCGAGTTGGTGCTCACCGACCTCAAGATGCCCGGCATGGACGGCCTCGAGCTGTTGGCTGCGGTGCGGGCCCTGGACTCGGACGCGGAGCTCATCGTGATGACCGCCTACGGTACCGTCGAGGCCGCCGTGGGAGCCATGAAGGACGGCGCTTACGACTTCATCACCAAGCCCCTGCGGCGTATGGAGCTGGTCACCACCGTGCGCAAGGCCCTCGAGAAGCGCCACTTGGCCACCGAGAATCGGCGCCTGCGGGCCCGCCTGGCGGGGAGTGATGAGGTCATCGGGCGCTCACCCGCCATGCGGCGGTTGCTGCAGGAGATCGAGCAGGTGGCCCCATCGGAAGCCTCGGTGCTGCTCGAGGGCGAGAGCGGCACCGGCAAGGGGCTGCTGGCTCGGCGCGTTCACGCTTCGAGCCAGCGTGCGGCGGGCCGCTTGGTCACGGTCAACTGCGCCGCGATTCCCGAAAACCTCCTGGAGAGTGAGCTGTTCGGCTACGAGCAGGGGGCCTTCACCGGCGCTCGTGGGCGCAAAGAAGGCCGCTTCGATCTGGCCCGCGGTGGCACCCTGTTCCTGGACGAGGTGACCGAGATGTCGCCGGGCACCCAGGTAAAGCTGCTGCGGGTGCTGCAGGATGGCGAGTACGAGCGCGTAGGGGGGACCCGCACCCTGGTGGCCGACTGTCGCATCCTGAGCGCCACCAACCGCGAACTGGACAAGACCGTGGCCGAAGGCGGTTTCCGCGCTGATCTGTACTACCGGCTCAACGTGATCCGGCTCCGTGTGCCGCCCCTGTCCGAGCGCCCCGAAGACGTGCCCCTGCTCGCGCAGTTCTTCCTCGCCCGCTACGCCAGCAAGAACCGCAAGGAAGTGGTGGGGTTCTCCGCCGAGGCCCTCGAGGCCATGGCCGGCTACCGCTGGCCGGGAAACGTGCGGGAGCTCGAAAATGTGATCGAGCGTGCCGTGGTGCTCACCCGCGGACCCCAGGTAGTGCTGGAGAACCTGCCCGACCAGGTGCGTCAGGGGCGGGGTGCTCGCATGGTCCTGAGCTTCAGGGTGGGCTCTCCCATCAAGGAGATGGAGCGGGCCATGATCGAGTCCACCCTGCGCTTCACCGGCGGAGACAAGAACCTGAGCGCCAACCTCTTGGGCATCACCGCCCGCACCATCTACCGGCGGGAGGCCGAGTGGTCCCGGGAAGATGGCGGTGGAGACCCGGAGTTGCCCGATGGCGCGCCTGCGCCCGGCGATGAGTTCGACTAGCGGCACCGATCAGAATGAGCTCTGTTCGCCGACAGTTCGACAAGCAGAGGTGGATCCTCATCGGGGCTGCGGACGCAGCCTCGCGCCGCTCATCAAGCGGCGAAGATGGGGGGGGAGAGGCGGTGTTCCGCCTCGGATAGGGGGGGGAGAATCTGTCTTCCCCCCTCAAAGAAAGCGGTGCCGTCATTTCCGCCGACATTGTCGGTGGAAATGGTCGGTGCCCGACTAGCCACCCTTGCCCGAGCCGCCTACCTGGGGCGCGCCGGTGACGTCCAGGGTGCCGTTCCAGCCCTCGGGTGTGCCGAACTGGATGAGCTGAGCGCAGCGTTCCTCGTAGAAGCGTGCTGCGAAGTCTTCCGGGTCCCCGGCCCTGACCGAACGGAAGCTGCGCTCCGCCCGAGCGAGCTCGCCATCGGCGAACTGGGCCACGCCCTGCTCGAACTGCTCGCGGGTGGCCAGCTTGCGTGCCCGACGCTCCATCTGGGCCCCTTCGAACACGTCGTAGGCGTCCACCGCCCGGTGCTTGCCCTTGAGCAGCACCCGGCCCAGGCGCCGCGAGGCCAGCCCGTGGCCTTCTTTCAACAGGTCCAGCACATCGCCCGAGGCGATCACTGGGACCCGGAACTGCTTGGTCAGGTTCTCGAGCCGTGCTGCCAGGTTCACGTCGCTGGAGATCACCGTGCCGTCCATGCGCTCCTGCTCGCCCACGGTGCCCAGCATGATGCTGCCGAAGTGGATGCCGATGCCCAGCCCGATGGGGTCGTAGCCGCACTTGGCACGGTGGCCGTTGTAGCGGTACAGCTCGCGGTTCATGCCCACCGCGGCCCGCAGGGCGTCAGCGCCGTCATCGGGGAAGATGGCCATCATGCCATCGCCCATGTACTTGTCGATGAAGCCGCCGGACTCACGGATGATGGGCCCCATGCGACCCAGGTAGGAGTTGATGAAGTTGAAGTTCTCCCGGGGGCTCATATTTTCGGAGATGGTGGTGAAGCCGCGGATGTCCGCGAAGAGCACCGACATGTCCCGTTGCACCTGGTCCCCACGGACCACGTCCTCGATGCGGTCCTTGCCCAGCAGGCGCAGGAACTCGTGGGGCACGAAGCGTGCGTAGGCCTTGTTGGTGCGGGACAGCTCGATATGGGTACGGATGCGGGCCAGCAGCTCGGAGCGGGAGAAGGGCTTGGTGAGGTAGTCGTTGGCGCCGGCCTCGAAGCCCTTGACCAGATCGGCTACCTGGGTGCGCGCGGTGATCAGCACCACGGGGAGCTCGCTGGCGGAGTGTTCCTTGCGGATACGCTCGGTCAGCTCGTAGCCGGTCATCTCCGGCATCATGATGTCCACCAACACGAGATCGAAGGTCCTCTCCTGCTCAATGCGCGTCAAGGCGGCGCGGCCGCTCGACGCGGTGGTCACGGCGATGCCATGGGCGGCCAAGTGGTTCTGGATCACGGCGAGGTTGATGGCGTTGTCGTCCACCGCCAGCACGCGCCACTCCCCACCCGAGGGGGTGCGGGTGGGGGCCAGCAGGGGGACGGACTCCGAGTCGGTGTTGGCCTCGATGTCCAGCAGGCGCTCTTCGTGGATGGGGCGCTCACCGGGCAGTGCGCTGGGCCGCTCCGAGGTGACGGGCAGGGTGAAGGTGAAGCACGACCCCTTGCCTACCTGGGACGTGAGTGCGATCTCGCCGCCGTGCAGCTCCACCAGCCGGCGGGTGATGGCCAGGCCGAGGCCGGCGCCCTCCTGGGTCTGGTCGCGGCCCCGCTGAGCCTGCTCGAAGTAGCCGAAGATGCGATCCGCTTCCTCTTGGCGGATGCCGATGCCGGTGTCGGTGACGCTGATGGCGAGCCAGTCTCCTTCCACCAGCGCCTTGATCGTGACGCTGCCCTCGGGGGTGAACTTGATGGCGTTGCCCACGAGGTTCAGCAGGATCTGCTGCAGGCGGTTTTCGTCGGCCCTCACCGCGGGGAGATCCTCGGGCACCAGATCCTGCAGCTCCACGTTGCGGCGCTCGGCCAGGGGGCGGGACAGGGCGAGCACCGCCTCCACCTCGGAGCGTAGGTCCACCGCCTGGAGCTCGAGCTCTACCTGGCCGTGGTTCATGCGCGAGAAGTCCAGGATGCCGTTGACCAGGTGGGTCAGGCGTTGGCCGGAGCGCACGATCATGCCCAGGCTCTGCTCCGCGCGCTCGGGCAGCTCTCCGGCGGCGCCCGCCAGCAGGGAGTCGGCCAGGCCGATGATGCCGTGCAGTGGCGTACGCAGCTCGTGGGAGGTGTTGGCCAGGAACTGGTCCTTGAGCTCGTCCAGCGCCTTGAGGTTGGAGATCATCTCCTCTTGGGCCTTGCGGGCTTCCTGCTCACGCTCCAGCAGCAGCTCGCGCACGCTGGCGTCGTCCTTGCGACTCTCGGCGAAGCGATCCGTCAAGGACAGGGACATCAGCACCACCGCGGTGGTGCTGCCGATGGCGAGCATGGGCGTGAAGAACACCCAGCGCAGGTCCCAGCCCAGCAGGTGGGTGGCCAGGGTGATGAGCACCAGAGCCAGCACCGCGCTGCCCGCCGTGAAGAAACGTGCCATGCGCTCACCGCGAGAGAAGAGCACGGCGCCAGCCCAGGTGCCTCCCACCGCGGCCACTAGGCCCAGCAGCATGGAGAGCTGCGCGTTGAAGGGGTAGCCGACGAAGGGGGTGAGCACGGTCCAGGCCAGGGCGGCGACCGCTGCGCCCTGCAGCCACTGGTGGTGCCGTGGTAGGCGCTCGGCGAGCTTGAGAAAGCTCATGCTGAACGCGATGAAACACACCGCCATCAACGAGGTGGCCGCGGCCAGTCCGATATGGGCCCAGACGCCCCCGTCTGCGATGGTCCCTTCGGAGCCCTGGAGCAGCAAGATGAGCTGGAACAGGGCGTTGGGAAGCACCACGCCCAGCGCGAAGTTCAGGTAGAAGCGGTCCCGCAGGCTGATGTAGAGGAACAGGTTGTAGGCCATCATGCCCAGCACCACGCCCAGCAACAGCACCGGCAGATGGGCCGAGAGGGCCAGCGTCGCTCGAGCGGGTTCGATCATGGGTGGGTGACCTGGAGTCGGAGCCATGGATGCAGGTGGCTCCAGTGGACTCATCGGCGCCCTCGGGCCCTCAGTTTAGGGTCCGCACACAGATTTCCGACCGTAGGGCCCGGTCAGCGCGGGAGGTGCAACCTGACGGTGAAGCCTGCCGCGGGGGCGGAGCTGGCTTGCACCTTGCCGCCGTGGTCGTCCAGGATCTGGCGGGTGATGGCCAGGCCCAGCCCCGTGCCCTTGCTGCGCTTCGAGAAGAAGGGATCGAAGGCGCGCTCGAGGGCCTCGGGGGCCATGCCTTGGCCGTCGTCACTCACGGTGATGGAGGCTGCGTCTTCCGACGCCTCCATGGCCACTCGAACCCGGCGTCCGCCGCTCTGTAGGGCATTGCGCAGCACGTTGAGCAGCGCCCGGCGCAGCTGGTTGCCGTCCACCGCGACGACCAACTCATCTGTCGGTAGCGCGAGCTCCAGCTCGACGCCCGCCTGCTGGAAGGCGGGTTCCTCGAGGCGGCACACCGAGCGTACCAGCGCGGCGAGGTCTTCGGGCTCGATGGTGGGGGTGGGGTGTCGGGCCAGGTCCAGGTAGTGTTCGGTGACCTGCTCGAGCCGGTGGATCTCCTGCACGATGGTGGCGAGAATCTCCGCCGACTCGCGCTCGTCGTCCCGGTGCAGCTCGGCCAGCTCATCGGCCAGCAGCTCGGCGTTCAGGGAGATGGCGTTGAGCGGGTTTCGCACCTCGTGGGTCACCTGGGCGAGCATCTGGCCGATGAGCGCCAGGCGCTCGCTGCGCTCGAGGCGCTCTTGCGTGGCCGCGCGCTCGGTGATGTCTTCGCCCACCACCAGGCGACCCTCGGGTCCGAATGGCACCAGCTCGAGGTCGAAGCGCAGTTCGCCGACGGGATGAGCTTGGTGTCGGCCCGGCTCGAGGCCACCCAGGGTCGCTGGCAGCGCCTCGCCTTCTTGCACGCCCCACAGGCTCTGGGCGGCGGGGTTGGCCATGGTCACCCTGCCTTCTTCCACCACCACCAGGCCGCTGCGGATGGTGTCCAGCACTGAGCGCAGGTAGCCCGAGACCCGCTCGAGCTCTCGAGCGCGCTCCACCAGGCGGCGGTCACGCTCGGCCAGAGCTCGGGCCATGGTGTTGAACTCCGCGGCCAGCAGCCCGATCTCGTGGCCGCCCTGGATGTCCACGCGCCCGGAGTAGTCGCCGGCAGCGACCCGCTGGACCTCGGTGGTCAGCCGCGTGATGGGCCGCAGGGTGAGCAGGATCCAGACCACCATGACCGCGCCGGACAGCACGGCCAGGCCCGCCAGCCCGGCGCCCACCATGGTGGCCTGGGCCTGGGTGCGCGCCACCTGCACGTTGACCCTGCGGATGCCCGCATCGACGGTGGCGTTGAGGGTCTTGACCGCGGTTTCGAGCTTCTGCCCCCGCTGGACCAGCTCGGCCTGGGCCGCCTGCAGTCCGGATTCATCGTTGCTCTGGGCTCGCTCGAGCCAGATCTGAGCGGCGGCCTCGTATTGATCCGCTAGGTCGGTCAGGCGGCGGAGTTGATCTTGGATGGCGATGAAGGCGCGCTTCTCGTCCGGGTCCTGGGCCAGCTCCGAGCCGTGGCCGGCGGTCAGGAACCCCCGACCCGCCGAGGCTCGGATGCCGTTGGCGTGGAAGCCTGCACTGGCCCGGAACGCGGCCAGGGGGCGGCTGTCGCGCTTGGCGCCGTCGAGGTCCAGGCGTTCCTGGGTGCTGTCCAGCTCTGCTCCCATGCGAGCCAGGGGCAGGTAGCCTTCGTTGAGCAGCCGGAGCCCGTCTCCCAGTGCCCGGAGCTGGTACGTGCCGTAGCCCATGGCCCCGAGGAAGAGCGCGAAGCTCGTGATGAAGGCCAGCAGAATTCGATTTCGCAGAGAGAGGCCCATGGATCGCTGCTAACGGGCCGTTGGCCGGGGGGCTCGCACAGGGCCTCTGGACGCGTCGGAGGCGGGGTCTGGAGCCTTGCTCGGCCTAGGGGGCTGTGATAGAGGCCCGACCCATTCCAGCCCGGACGAAACGAGGGCTGGTGGATTCTCGGACGAAGAATTCCTGGAGTAACCATGCGGACCCTGATTCCCTTCTCGCTCATGCTCGGCCTGCTCATCGCTGGCTGTGAGACTTCCACTACCACCAACGCAGCTGGTGGCCCCGGTGGTGGTCCCCCTGCCGATGACATCGGTGAAGTGATCGCCACAGTCGATGGCCTCTCCATCGGCTCTCGTGACTTCGAAAAGGCCGCTGCTCGCACCGCCCCCGAGAACGGCGAGTCCCTGAACGACGAAGAGCGCCACGAAGTGCTCGATCGTCTGGTGGCCGACAAGGTGCTCTACCGCGAAGCCCTCCGCCTCGGCCTCGACCAGGACCCCAAGGTCCAGAAGGTCATGGTCAACACCCTGCTGCGCCAGGAAGTCTACGCCCAGGTCCGCAACTCGGACTTCGGCGAGGAAATGCTCAAGGCCTACTATGACGACCACCCCGAAGAGTTCGTGGTGCCCGAGAAGGTCCAGATCAAGCGCATCCTGGTGCGGGTCAGCGACGAGCGCTCCGACGCCGACGCCATGGCCGAAGCCCAGCGCCTGCGCGGCCTGGTGGCCGGCAACCCCAAGGACGACTTCAAGGAGGTCGCCTCCAAGAACAGCGAAGACCCCTACCGCCGACGTGGCGGTGACGTGGGCTTCGTGTCCTCCGAGGGCAAGCCTGGTCTCGACGAAGCCATCGTCGCCAAGGCCTTCGAGATGTCCGTGGGCGAAGTCAGCGAGCCCTTCAAGACCGAAGACGGCTACAACATCGTCTACGTGGCCAACAAGCGCGAGCGCGTCGAGCGCACCTTCCAGCAGATGAAGGGCTCGGTCCTCCGCAAGGTCAAGAACGAGAAGCTCAAGGATCTCTACCAGTCCTACGTCGATGATCTCAAGACCACCTCCGCCATCGAGATCAACGAAGACAAGCTCGCCGCCATCGACATCAAGGCCGCCGTCAAGGCTGCCCCTCCGGGCATGGAGCTCAACCCCATGCTGGCCGAGCGCAACGCCAAGCTGCCCGGCGCCGCAGCCGCAGAAGCGGTCGAGGGGGAAGGCGACGCCACCGAGTAGTGTCGTCACCTTCACCATGACCCTTCGTACTCCCGTCTTCCTGTTCGCGGCTGCCCTGGGGCTCTCCCTGGCGGCCGCGCCGCTGCGCGCGGAAGTCGTCGACCGCATCGCCGCTGTGGTCAACGACGACCTGATCACCTGGACCGAGGTCTACGAGATCGGCGCTGATCACATCGAGGGTGGTGCTACGGCTGATCCCGTCGCCCGCCGCGGCCTCGAGCTCGAAGTACTCGACGTGCTCATCGGGCGTCGTCTGGTGGAGCAGGAGATGCGCCGCTTGGACATGGCCGTGGGTGAGCAGGACGTCGAGCGCGCCCTGTCCGACATCGCGCGCCAGAACGGCCTGGACCGGGAACAGCTCCAGGTCGAGGTCGAAGCCAGCGGCATGGAGTGGGACGCCTACCTGGCCGAGCTCGAAGAGAACCTCCGCGAGATGATGTTCAACCAGCAGGTGCTGGGTCCCCGCATCACCATCCGTGACGACGAACTTCGCGATGCCTACCGCCGCAGCACCGCCGCCTTGGCGGGGCCCGAGCAAGCCCACCTGCAGACCATGTTGTTGGCCTTCCCGGCCGACGCCACGGAAGAGCAGCAGGCCGAAGTCCTCGCCCAAGCTGTCGAGATCCGGCAGCAGGCCCTCGACGGATCAGTGTTCGCTGACCTTGCGGCCGAGCACTCCGCCGAGCCCTACGCCGACCGCCGGGGCGAGATGGGCACCTTCCGCCAAGGCGAGCTGGTAGGCACCCTGGATGTGCCGGCCTTCGCCACCGCGGTGGGTTCGGTGGCCGAGCCCATCATCACGCCCCAGGGCGTGTTCCTGCTCCACGTGGTCACTCGCGGTCAGCCCGAAGCCCCCGCGTTCGAGGTGGTCAAGGATCGCCTTCAGCAGCAGCTCATGGAGCTGAAGTACGAAGAAGCGCGGGAGCAGTGGGAAGTCCAGATGCGTCGCCGCGCTGCGGTGAAGGTGCTGCTCGAGAGCATGTAGGGGAGGGGTTTTCCCATCCGTTGCGGCTCCTGTTGTGCCACTGGCTTGCGAGGACGGCGGGCGGGCATAAAGCCCGCCCCTACATCCATCGGGGCCACTGATGTCAGATCTGCTTCCCATCGTCGTCACACCCGGTGATCCCCTCGGTATCGGGGCCGAGGTGGCCCTGAAGGCGGGTCCCGGCGCGCCGGGACGGCTGGTGCTGGTGGGGGAATCCGGCTGGATTCTGGCCGAGGCCCAGCGGCAGGCCGTCGAGCTGCCTCGCGTCACCAGCCTGGAGCAGGCCGGGCAGGGGATGTCGCTGCTTGCGTCTCCCTCCGGAGACGAGCCAGTGGAAGTGCGGGCCATCCGCTTCGCTGCGGAGGCCTGCCTGGGCAGCCGGGCCCGAGCCATGGTGACCGGGCCCATTCACAAGGCCCGGCTGGCGGCCCGGGGCTTTGGTTTTCCTGGTCACACGGACTTTCTGGGGGATCTTTGTGGCGTCGAGCAGCCCGTGATGGCCTTCGTGGGTCGGCGTATGCGGGTCGTGCTGGTCACCATCCACATGCCCCTTAGCCAGGTGCCGGGCGCCATCACCCGCGACGGGCTGCTGCATGTCGTGCGCACGGCCCACGCGGCCTGCCGCGAACAGCTCGGCATCCCCGAGCCGGTGCTGGTGGTGGCGGGGCTCAACCCCCACGCTGGAGACCAGGGCGTGCTGGGAAACGAAGAGCTCGATCTCATCGGCCCCGTCTGCGACGAGCTGCGCGCGGAGGGTCTGAAGATCTGCGGTCCCTACGCTGGCGAGGCTGCTGCCCGCGACGTGGCCGAGGGGCGTGCCGACATGCTGGTGGCCATGTACCACGACCAGGGGCTCGTTCCGCTCAAGGTCTTGGACTTCGGCTTCTCGGTGAACTGGACCCTGGGGCTGCCCATCGTTCGGACCAGCGTGGATCATGGGACGGCCGATGACATCGCGGGCAAGGGGATCGCGGACCCAGGGTCGATGCTGGCGGCGTTGGAGCTGGCGGATCGGGTGAGTCGAACGCAAAAGCCCCGCCCGGGAGGTCCGAGCGGGGCTTGTTGATGCCTTCGAGCGGAAGATAACCTTACTTAGAAGGTGATCTCGCGGCAGTCGGCGTCGGCGATGAGGCTGACGTCGGCGCTGGCGCCGGCCCAGTACACGCAGTCGGCGATGGCGTCGGCGTCGTAGACATCGATCCGCCACAGCATGGTGTCTTCCATGTCGGTGGTGGCGGCGAAGAGAGTGTTCACGCCGGAAAGCTGCTGGTCCCACTCGGTGGTGATGGGCAGGACGATGCCCCAGGTGTCCCACATGCCGTCGGCGTCGTAGTCACCCTGGATCAGATCGTGCTCTTCTTCCCAAGGAGACGTGGTGTCCTGGGAGATGGTCAGGTAGGCGGACTGGCCCCAGCCGATGATGTCGGCCTGGTAGGTCCACTCGACGGTGTCGTAGCCGTACGTGACCGCGTCGATCGCGGTATCGGGGATATCGAGGGCGGTGTCGGTGTCTCCGGGCACGTCGGTGTCGCAGGTGCCGTCGGTGTCTTCGCAGTCCTTCTCGCCGAAGCAGCCGATGAGAGCGAAAGCGGCCAGGGGCAGCAGATACTTGGTCATGGTAGCGTCTCCATCTCTTGTGTTGCGCCCACCCGAACGGGGGAAGGCAGTCCGTCCTCTCGGACGCGCTCAGGCTACTCCCGTATGGCCGAACCTGCAACGATCCGGGGGTGTGCAGACCTACGTTGACATGAAATCCAACGGAAAAACCCCGCCCGGCGAGGCCGAGCGGGGCTTTTCGTGTGTGCGACGAGAGTCTAGGGCGTCCTAGAAAGTGATCTCGCGGCAGCCACCGTTGTCGACCATGCTGGCGTTGGCGGAAGAACCGGCCCAGATCACGCAGTCAGCCACGGCGCCATCTTCGTAGGCTTCGATGCGCCACGCCATGGTGGCTTCCATGTCGGTGTTGCCGGCGAAGAGGGTGTTCACGCCAGTTTCCCACTGGTCCCACTGGGTGGTGATGGGCAGGGTGAGCTCCCAGAGGTCCCAAGAGTGATCGTCGGCGTACTCGGTGTTCGTGAGGTCGTGGTCTTCTTCCCAAGGAGATGAGGTGTCCTGGGTGATGTACATGGTGACGTCATCGGCCCAGCCGATGATGTCCACGCTGTAGAACCATTCGCCCGTGTCGTAGCCGTAGGTGACCTCGTCGATCTCGGTGGGGTAGTAGGTGAAGCTGTCGCCGGTGGCGTAGCTGTCGGTGTCGCCCAACGCGGTGTCGTCCTTCTCGAAGCAGGCGGTGAGGGCCAAGCCGAGGACGGCGAAGAGGGAAAGCTTGTTCATGGCGTCTCCTTGGGGAGCGGAATAGCACCAGCGCTTTCTCGCGCTGGACGGCCGCCCCTTAATCTGGGTGCAGTGAAATGCAAAGGTCGTGTGAGGATCCGCGTGTGAGCGAGGTGACACGCCGGCTATTTCAGTTCGGCGTGCCCGTGTCGGGCGGGTCCCACAGCAGCTCGCAGGCCGCCACGCCGTCGATGCTGTCGAACAGGGTGGGAACGGCGCCCCAGCTGCGACAGTCGGCCAGTTCTTCGCTTCCTGGGGTGTAGATCGCCAGGCGGTAGCCCATGGATTCGACGGTGGCCGTGTCGCACAGGAACGCGGTGGACGAACCCGATGACGCGTCGCGCCAGTCGGCCACGATGCCGAGCTCGAGAGAGAGCTGATCCCAGCTGCCGTCGTAGGCTGCGGAGACGGAACGCACGGCGTGTTGTTCGACATAGTCGGCCGATGTGGCCAGCCAGAGCTTTCCGTTGGCGGTCCAGTTGACGGTGTCCACTTCGAAGGTCCAAGTGGCGTCGTCGATGGAGCAGTCCCAGCGGATGTCGTCGATGCTGGGTACCTCGTCGTACAGGGCCTCGCCTTGGGCCCCCGCGAAGCGCTCGTGGCCTATGCAGCCCGCGCCCATGCAACCCGCCAGCAGGACCGCTGCGATGATGGCGCGGGTGACGCGGGGGAGGGTGGAGCTCATTCTTCGTGTTTATCCGGTGCGAGGGGATCGCGTTCGGTCTGCTGAAAGAGCACGTTCTCCAACGTGACCAGCAGGCGGTCGAGGCCCCGGCCGTCGTGGCTGCTCACCGGGATGCCCCCGGTGCGCTCCGCCAGGCTGCGCCACTGGGCGGGCTCCACCAGATCGATCTTGTTCAGCACCAGCACGGTGGGGGTGTCGCCGGCGCCGAGGGCCTCGAGGATCTCTTCCACCGCGGCCACGTGCAGCTCGAGTTCGGGGTCGGCAGCGTCCACCACGTGCAGGAGCAGGTCGGCTTGGGTGACTTCCTCGAGGGTGGCCCGGAAGGCCTGGACCAGGTCCTTGGGTAGACGGCGGATGAAGCCCACGGTGTCGGTGAGGATGATCTCCCGCTCTTGGGGGAAGCGGAAGCGGCGGCTGGTGGGGTCCAGGGTGGCGAACAGGGCGTCCTCGGCCTTGACGTCGCTCTGCGTGAGCTTGTTCAGCAGGGTGGACTTGCCAGCGTTGGTGTAGCCCACGATGCTGGCCAGGGGTAGGCCCATGCGCTTGCGGCGTGCTCGGCGCTGGTCGCGGCCCTTGGCCAGTCGGCTCAGCTCTTTCTCGAGGCGCTTGAGCCGCTCGTCGGCCCGGCGGCGGTTGATCTCGAGCTTGGTTTCGCCGGGGCCGCGGCCACCGATGCCGCCGGTGAGCCGGGACATGGCTGTGGGCATGATGGCCAGCCGGGGCCGTCGATAACGAAGCTGGGCGATCTCGACCTGCAGCTTGCCTTCGCGGGTGGTGGCGCGCTGAGCGAAGATGTCGAGGATGAGCGCGGTGCGGTCGAGCACGTTCAGCTCGGTGATGGTGGCGACGTTGCGCAGCTGGGAAGGGGAGAGATCCTGATCGTAGACCAGCACTTCGGCGCCCAGGTGCATGGCGCGCATCAGCACGTCGTTGAGCTTGCCCTGGCCCACAAGGGTCTTGCCGTCGAGCTTGCGGCGCTGCTGCAGCACGGCGTCGACCACGTGCAGCCCTGCGGCGTCGGCCAGGCGCTCGAGCTCCTCGAGGGACAGCCGAGCCGAGGCGCGATCGCCGGTGGTGGCGCTGATGAGCACGGCACCCAGGCCTTCTTGGACCTTGCGCAGGTGGTCGCCGCGGCGGAACTGGGCCTCGAGGTCCTGGATGAAGGTGGTGTAGTCGTCGTCCCAGCCGTGAACGTTCGGGCGCTGCTCGATCCTCCACATCTCCTTGGCGCTGTCAGGAGGCAGCAGGTGGGCGTACTCCACGCCCATGGGCAGGCCATCGAGGCTGGCCTGGATGACCACCACCACGTCCAGCTTGAGCAGGGCGAGGTCGGTGAGATCGTCCTGGGAGAGAGGCTCGCCCCTGAGGTGGGTGTGCACCAGTCGCAGGCCGCGGAAGCGGCTGGAACCCGCACGGCTGCGGGACAGCTCCGGGATGAACAGCTTGTGGGCGTCGCCCAGGATGACCTTGTCCACGCGGCCGCCACGGTCCAGCAGCACACCCACCTGGCGCCCGATCTCCCGAGACAACTCGCAGAGGCGGCGGGCCAGCTCCGGTGTGACGAAGGCCTCAGGGGTCGGGCGACGACCGTAGAGCTTCTCGAGGGCGCGGGTATGGCTGGCTTTGATGCCGGACGTGTTGCCGAAGACTGAAGGCAAGAGGGGGCTCCTTGGCGGAGCCCCCTACCTATTCCGTACTGACAGGTGAGCTACTTGCTCAGCGGCCTGCTGGTGAGCTGCTCGATGGCCTTGGGGATGTCCACGCCCACCGCGGCCTTGAGTTCTTCTACCAGGGTGACCGCCTTGGCCGCGCGGCTCTCGCTGCCGGTGGGCAGCATGGTGAGCCGGTCGACCTTGATGGCCTGCACGGTGCCCATCAGATCCTTGAGCACGTGGTCGAGCTTCTGCATCAGGAAGATGTCGCGGGCGTTGGGGCCGCCGGCCTTCCAGGTGGCGATCATCACCTCGAGCACGGTGACTGTGGCCTTGCCGTCTTCGATGATCTTGCGCGCGTTGCCCTTGGCTTTGGCCAGATCGGCCTCCATCTGGGCCTGGGCCGGGGCCACTACGTCGGCCTGGAGCTGACGCTTGACCTGTTGGACCAGGGCGGTCTGGGCGTTGAGCTCGGACTCGGCCTTGGCGATGGCGGCTTTTACCTTACCCACTTCTTCGGCGATCATCGCTTCACGGCGGGTCAGGGCGTCGGCCACGCGGCGTTCTGTCTGGGCCTCGACGATCTGCATCTCTGCCTCGATCTCGGCGATGCGGGCGCTCTGGTGGTTGACGGCTTCCTGGATGGTGGAGGTGGCGTGGGTCTGGGCCTCGGCGATCTTGGCGGTCTTGATGACCTCGGCGCTCTGCTTGCGGCCGATGCTGTCCAGGTACTTCACGTCGTCGTAGACGTTCTGGATCTTGAGGGTGTCCAGTACCAGGCCCAGGCGTCCCAGATCCTGCTCGGCTTCGTCCAAGAGCTTCTCGGCGAAGGCGAGCTTATCCTCGTTGACCTGTTCCGGGGTGAGCTGGGAGAGCACGCCGCGCAGGTTGCCTTCGAGGGTGTCCTTCGCCACGCGCATGATCATCTGGCGGTCGGACTGCAGGAAACGCTCGAGGGCGTTGGACAGCAGGGGCTCGTGGCTGGCCACCTTGACGTTGGCTACGCCCTGGACAGCCAAGGGGATGCCGCCCTTGGAGTAGGCGTTGACCACCGCGACCTCGATGATCATGTTGGTCAGATCGATCTCGTCGACCGTCTCGAGCATGGGGATGCGCAGGGCGCGGCCACCCTTGATGGTGCGGTAGCCCACGGTCTCGTTGCCCAGGCGGGTGAGGCCACCGGAGAACACCAGCACCTTGTTGGGGGGGCAGACGTACAGGAGGTTCTTGGCGATCACCACCGCGGCGATGGCGGAGAAGAAGCCGACGACGGAGATGATACCGATGAGTGCGATGATGTTTTCCATCAGACCACCTCCGCCTTGTTGGCGTTGAGACCGGAGAGGATGCCGGTGACATCGACACCCGTGGATTCCCTGAGCTCGGCCAGCACCTGCTTGACCATCGCGGGGTACGACGAGACGTAGGAGGGCAGGGCGGTGCCGTCGCCGTTGTCCAGCAGGACCACCTCGCCCACCTCGACGTTGTTGATGCGGTCGACCACCGTGGAGAGCACGGTCTCGAGCTGCTGCAGCAGGAAGATGTCCTTGGCATCCGGGCCGGCTTCGAGCCAGGCGGCGGTCATCATCTCGAGGACCTCGGCCAGGGCTCGGCCGTTTTCTTCGATTTCGGCCGCTTGGCCGCGGGCGCGCAGGCCGGCGGCCTGGCGTTCGGCGTCGGCGGGGAGCACCTGGTTGGCGATCAGGCGGGTCTTTTCGAGCTTCTGGCGGATGTCCTGGAGCTCTACCTCGGCTTCGGCCCGGGCCTGCAGCACCATCTGGTGCATACGCTCTTCTTCCGAGCGTGCACGGGCTTCCATCTCGCCCTTGTACTGACGCAGGGCGTTGGCCTTGCGGACGATGGCGGTCTCGGCGTTCTGCTTGGCCACCTGGCCCTTCTGGTTCGAGTTGGCCTCGACCCGCTCGGCCTCGGCCCGGGCGTTGGACTCGGCGATCTCGGCGTCGCGGACCACCATGGCGATCTGCTTGCGGCCGATGCTGTCGAGGTACTCGGTGTCGTCGGCGACGTTCTGGACCTTGAGGGTGTCCAGGTGCAGGCCGAGCTTCTTGAAGTCTTCGTTGGCTTCGTGCATCAGCTCGTCGGCGAACTTGAGGCGGTCTTCGTTGACCTCTTCGGGGGTGAGCCGCGCGAGCACGCCGCGGAGGTGGCCCTCGAGGGTCTCCTTGCCGACCCGGCGAATCTCACCGGGGTCGCGGCCCAGGAAACGCTCGATGGCGTTGAGGATCTGCTTGGGGTCGTTGGTGACCTTCACGTTGGCCACCGCGTGGACCTTCAAGGGGATGCCGCCCTTCGAGTAGGCGTTGATGACCTGCACCTCGATGGGGATGTTCTGCAGGTCCATGCGGTCGACCTTCTCGAGGAAGGGTTTGCGCCACACGCGGCCGTGGAACACGGCCTGGTAGGCTCCGCGGGAGCCGTCGGAGAGCTGCTTGGCGCCCTGGCGGCCCGCCACCACGAGGACCTCGTTGGGGCGAGCCACGTAGAGGAACTGCTTGGCCAGGAGCAGGGCGGCGAGCAGTGTGATGCCGCCTCCTGTTCCCAGGCAGAGGAAGATGGTGATGCCTTCGAACATGGACCCTCCAGGGGGTGGGGTAGCTTTGGAAGTCTAGGCTTCGGGGAGCGTGGGCATGGGGATGACCTCGGCCACATCGTCTGCGACGGTGATCACGAGGACGGTGGATCCGATGGGGATTTCCTGGTCTTCCCGCGTGCGGGCCAGCATGTCGACGTCCGGACCATCCACGGCGATGCGGATCTTGCCCAGGCCGCCGGGGCGGACGGTGAGCAGGACCTGGGCTTCGCGACCGCGAAGGGCCCTGGGGCCGGAGACCAGGCCGGTGGCGGATTTTTTGAGGTAGCGGAACAGGGCCGCCACCGAGGTGCCGATGACCAAGCCCGTGGGCACCGCCGCAGCCAGGGAGATGATCCCAGGCATCACGGTGAGGTACAGCATCGCGCCGGTGGCGCCGAAGCTGGCCATGCCGAAGGTCCAGAAGCGCAGGGACAAGAACGGCAGCCAGCCGCCGAACATGGGGTGATCCGCCGCTTCGGCCAGCTCGGTATGGGCCGCGACGACCAGGGCGTGGTCCACATCGGCGTCGGCGTCGGCGTCCATGTCGGCGTCCAGGTCGGCGTCCAGGTCGGCATCGACGTCGATATCGCCGTCGACGTCCGTGTCGGCATCGAGGTCCATGTCGGCGTCGACATCGACATCCATGTCGGCGTCGAGGTCCACATCGACATCGAGGTCCGCATCCAGGTCCAGATCAGCATCGACGTCCACATCTGCGTCGAGATCCGCGTCGGCATCAGCATCCGCGTCGGAGTCGTTGCCGCCCATCAACAGGCTGGCGCCGATGAGGATGCCGCCCATTGCGAGAGAGCCGAGGTAGATGCCCAGGAGCATGATGCGCAACCCGCCTTGGTTGAGGAAACAAGCGGATAATCCTTAACGGAGCCCGGACCCCTCAGCAGTAGTCCATCCACTGCAGCGGGAACCGAACAGCCCTACGTACGAAGCCCCCGGGCGGGTATTCCCACACCGGGGGCGGATGGTCGGAGGCGGACGCCCTACTGCAGCACGAGCACCCGGGACTGGTAGGCATCGACGGTGACGGTGATGCTGTCGCCTGAGGCGGTGAAGGTGTCGCCGGTGAGCACGTCTTCCCAGGTGCCGCTGCTGGGCAGCCCGGTCCACGACAGGCCGTTGGTCAGGCTGGCGCCAGAGTCGGCGCGGTTGATGATGACCAGCACGTGATCATCGCCGGTGGTGCGGGTGAACGCGTAGAGGTGCTCTTCTTCCCACCACTGGCTCTGGGTGCCGCTGTGCATGGCCGGATGGGTGCGGCGGACCGTGCCCAGGTTGGCCACGTGCCACAGCACGTCTTCGTGCTGATCGGGGTTGTTCAGGCCTGCGGCCACATCGCCGATGTCCACTTCGCCGGTGCCGATGGCGCTCGAGTACCACCACAGGGGCCCGCGGTTGGACGGGTCCTTGTAGCCGGGCATGCCGATCTCATCGCCGTAGTAGACCAGGGGCAGGCCGGGCTGGGTGAGCAGGAAGGTCCAGGCCAGCCGCAGCTTGGCGTAGATGGCGGGGTCGGTGGTGACCTCGCCGGTGAGGCACATGGAGTCGTCGCTATCGGCCCATCCGCCCGATGCTGCGTAGCTGGTGAAGCGGGAGACGTCGTGGTTGCCCAGGAACTGGGACATCACCGCGCCGCCGTAGGCCGAGTCGGAGGCGGCCCGGGAGGCGTAGAGATCGGCCATGCTGGCGCTGTAGTCGATGAAGGTGTTGCGCACCGTGTAGTACAGCGGGAAGTCGAACTGGGCGTCCAGGCGGTGATCGCCCACGTACAGGTTGATGAGGTCGTAGCTGGTGCTGAAGGTCTCGCCGACAGTGTAGAAGTCCTCGTCGCCGCCCACGAAGCTGTGCTCGATGTCTTCCTTCAGCCGCCCTGACAGGTTGTACGGCACCGACATGGGCACGTGCTTGGCGCCGTCGACCCGGAAGCCGTCGAGCTCGTACTCCTTGATCCACCACATGGCGTCTTCGACGATCTGGTTCAGCGGATCGGGGTTGTAGAACTTGATGTCTGGCAGGTACTCGGCGAACCAGCAGGTCTCGGGGATGAGGTCGAAGTTGCTGTAGTCGTCGCCCACCTTGCAGGTGACCAGGGGGTTGAACCAGTCGTCGTCGGCGTGGTTGACGTAGTAGGGGTGGCTGTCGTGTACGTGGTTGACCACCCAGTCCATCAGCACGCGCATGTTGCGGCCATGGGCAGCCTGGACGAGCTCGCGCAGGGCGGCGTCGCCACCGAAGTGTTCTTCGACCGTGCGGGCGGAGTCGGGCCAGTAGCCGTGGTAGCCGGAGTAATCGCCACAGTCGGCATCGTAGGCACCCTCGGCGTTGTCCTGGGGGTTGGCGATCCAGATGACCGTGACCCCCAGATCGTCCAGGTAGGGCAGCATGTCGGTGAGGCCCTGGAAGTCGCCCCCCATGTAGGAGCCCAGCTCCCAGGTGGCGCCCTCGGAGCTGTCGTTGGAGGTGTCGCCGTTGGCCACGCGATCGATGAAGGCGTAGTACATCAGGCCGCCGTCCCAGGCGTTGCCGTCCAGCCAGAAGGGGACGTAGATTTCCTTGGATGTGTAGTCGTCTTCGTCGGTCACCTCGAAGCGCAGGGTGTGGCGGGTGGCCTCGAGGCCGCTGAGGCTCACGGAGAAGGCCGAGCCGTCCCAGGCGCCGTCGATGGGCTCGCCGTCGATGGTGGCCTGAGCGTCGATGATCTCGCCGCCCTCGGCCCCCAGCAGTGCGCCCACGGTGACGTCGATGCCATTGCTGCTGCGGTCGATGTTCACGCTCTCGACCTCGAGCAGGGGCACCGTACAGTTCTCCACCCGCACCATAGAGTTGCAGCTGTCGGCGTTGAGGCTGCAGTCCTGCTCCCAGAAGGTGTCGCTGGGCAGCTTGTAGCCTTCGTCGCACTGGATGAGGTTGGCGTTGGGGTCGCAGGTCCAGCCCTGGCTGCCGCCGCTCACTTCCACGAACTTGTAGGGGTGGGCGCCGGGGTCGAGCTCGATGTCGGCGGTCCACAGGCCGTCGCCCACGTGCTCGAGGGGGTGGCTCGAGGTGGACCAGTCGTTGAAGGGGCCCGCGACATAGACCTCGTCGGGGCTGCCCTGCTGCTGGTAGTCGAAGGTCACCGCGCATGGGTTGACCGGCACGTCGGGGTTGTCGGTGTCCACGGGTTCGTCGGTGTCGCCGGTGTCCTCGATGGGAGCATCGCCGTGGATGACGTCCACCTCGTAGCTGCGCAGGGCGCCGCACTTGTCCTCCACCAGCAGATCGACCACCGCCGTGGCGCCGTCGGGCCAGTCGGGCTGGGCCTGCATGCGCAGGTCGTCGCCGTCGGCCCAGACGATGAGCCCGTCGTCGGTGGTGCTGGCCTCGAAGGTGAGGGACCCGCCGTCGTCGGCGATGTACTGAGCCAGATCGACCTGTGCTTCGTCCTCGCCGACGTACAGGGGGCCGAAGCTCACCCAGTTGGGCTCGTCGTTCCAGCGGCAGCAGCCCGACACCACCAGCAGCGCGAGGGCGGGGAGCGTTCGACGGAGGTGACGATGTGCGGGACTGACGGAGGTCATGGGGACTCCAGGAAGCGTGGCTTGCGCAGGGATTGCCCTGCTCTCGCCTTGAGCGTAACTCAAGACTGCGTTACGCTCAAGGGGCCAGTTCCAACCCGAGGCATCCATGGCCCCCCGATCCCTCTTTCTTCCGGCGCTCGCCGTGCTCGCCGCCTGCATCGGCTGTGCGAACGAAGACTACACTCGCCTGTACTACACCCAGCCTGTCGCGCCCAGCATGGTGCTCGACGATCTCACCACCTTCGACTTCATGGGCCCGGTGCTCATGGACGATGGCGTGAACTTCTGCGTGTACAGCGAAAACGCCGAGCGCATCGAGCTGGCGCTGTTCGATGATCCCGAGTCCACTCAGCCTACTCAGCAGTACGAGCTGACCCGCTACGGGGATCACTGGAGCATCTACGTCGAGGGCATCGGCCAGGGCCAGCACTACGGCTACATCGCCTGGGGCCCCAACTGGCCCTACGAGGAAGGCTTCTACCCCACCTCCGAAGTGGGCTTCGTCACCGACGTGGACGCCGCCGGCAACCGCTTCAACCCCAACAAGCTGCTCACCGACCCCTGGGCCAAGGCCTACCATCGGGCCCACGACTGGTCCCGCGGCTCGGTGGCCTCGGGCCCTTGGCGCACCGACTCCACCTACGCGGCCGGCTCGAAGTCGGTCATCGTCGGCGCCGACTTCGAGTGGTCCGAGCACGAGGCCCTCTGGCGCGAGCGCAGGGCGAGCAACACCCTGGACGGCCACGACTCGAACGACCTCATCTTCTACGAGGTACAGCTCAAGGGCTTCACCGCCAACTCCGCCTCCGGCGTGGACCATCCCGGGACCTACCGGGGCATGGGCGAGAAGGCCGGGTACCTGGGCGACCTGGGCATCACGGCGGTCGAGCTGCTCCCCATCCACCAGAAGGAGTACAGCCTGGGCGGCTACTGGGGCTACTCGAACCTCTCCTACTTCGCCCCCGAGATCGGCTACTCTGCCGACTACGAGGTCACCAAGGATCCCACGGTGGTGCTGGATGAGTTCCGGTACATGGTGGACCAGTTGCACCAGCAGGGCGTCGAGGTGATCGTCGATGTGGTCTACAACCACACGGGCGAAGGCGGCCTGTGGGAAGACAAGATCTACTACGGGCCCAACCCCGACGAGTACTACAACGTCGCCTGGAACGAGGTCGCCAGCATCTTCAACCTGCGCGGGCTGGACAACCAGACCTACTACCTGGTCTCGGACGACGGCCAGGGCTTCGAGGACCACACCGGCGTGGGCCACGACGTGCGCTGCAACCACCCCGCCACCCGCCGCCTGATCCTCGACTCGCTGCGCTTCTATGTGGAAGAGCTGCACGTCGATGGCTTCCGCTTCGACCTGGGTGCGGTGCTGGGGCAGATCGACGGCGACTCGAGCAGCTGGAGCCCCGAGACCACGGTGCTCAAAGACATCGTCAACGATCCGGTCCTACAGGCTGCCAACACCCGTCTCATCGCCGAGCCCTGGAGCATGGGCTCCTACAACGGCTACAACTTCCTCAACGGCTCCTACCCCAGCGCCGACGACAAGCCGGGCTACGCCTGGGCCGAGTGGAATGACGCCTTCCGCGACTTCTGGCGCCAGTTCACCAACTCGCCCCAGCTCGGCTACGACTACGCCATCAACTCGGCCCTGTATTGGGACACCGTGGATGGCGGCGGCACGCTCACGGGCTCCGAGGCCTTCTACGGCGCCAAGCAGCCCTACCACAGCGTCAACTTCGTCACCGTGCACGACGGCTACACCCTGTACGACCTGTTCAGCTTCGGCGAAGCCCGCAACATGTGCGGCCCCCTGAACCCGGTTTGCTGCGACGACCCCTACTCGGTGTGGTGCGACCTCGAGACGCCCTGGGCCCAGACCGAGGCCGACTGGGGTGACGAACTCACCAAGCGCCAGCTCATGCGCAACATGTTCACCCTGCTGCTGGTCTCCCGTGGCTCTCCGCTCATCCTGGGTGGCGACGAGTGGATGCGCACCCAGTACGGCAACAACAACGCCTACTCGCTGCAGGCCGACAACGCGGCCAACTGGTTCCGCTGGGGTGAGTGGCAGAACACCTCATCCGCCAAGCGTTATCGCATGCACGACTACGTGCGTCAGGCCATCGCCCTGCGCAAGAAGCACAAGGCCGCCTTCGCCCCCACCGAGTACGACGGCGGCATGGAGCTGGACTGGCTCGATGCTTCGGCACAGACCAAGACCGACTGGTCCGATCGCCACCTGATGATGCACTACCACGACGGCGTCGCGGACGGCGAGAAGCCCGTGCTGGTGCTCATCAACGGCCAGGACTACGACATCGACTTCGACCTGCCCAGTGGCTCTTGGGCCCGGGCCATCGACACCAACAGCTGGTGGGACTCGTCCGACGGCTACTTTGCGTCCGGCGAAGGCGTCGATGCGGACCGCAACGTCAGCGCCAACGCCATGGTGGACGCCCCCATCGCCCTGACCGACCGCAGCTACGGCGTGGCGGCCAACAGCATCGTCGTCCTCGAAGGCCTGTAGGGAGGGAACAATCATGAACCGCATCGCACACATCCTTCTTTGCTCCGCAGCCCTGCTGCTCCCCTCCGTCGCCAGCGCCGGCAACGCCGATGTGGGTGGCTACTTCCGCGTCTCCGCCCGTCCCGACCTTCAGGGGGGCGACGGCAAGCTGGGCTACTGGAACCTCTACGGCCGCCTGCTCAACGAAGGCCCCTACGCCGCCGTCGAGATGAAGTGGGACATCCTCGAGCGCGACCCCGCCACCCGCGCGGTGTGGACCAGCCTGCACGCCAAGGTCGAGGGCGGCTCCATCATGAACGCCGACACCGGAAACGGCAGCCTGGACAACCTCCGGATGTCCCAGGTCTACGTCAAGGCCGGCAACGTGGCGCTGGACCGGGTCACCTGGCGGGTGGGCACCTTGGACACCTGGTTCGGTCAGCTGGGTCTGTACGACATGTGGCCCACGCGGCTGTTCTACGAAACCATCGGTGTGTCCGCCAACTACCAGACCGACTGGTTGGACCTGCTCGTGGGTGTCGGCGACTCGGGCTACGGGCTCAAGGGCGGCAACTACGACACCATCCTGACCCCTGGCGGCTCGGCACGCTTCTCCCTGGGCAACCACCTCGAGCTGGGCCTGGGCGGCGAGTATCGGCACGAGCCCTACGTGGTGGGCAACACCAACGCGGCCTACCACACCCCAGGGGTGCTGTACGAAGACTGGATCCGCGCCGAAGTGGTGGAGAGCTGGATCGAGGAAAACCCCGATCTGATGGACTACTTCCCCGATCCCGAAGGCCGCGACGCATCCAGCTACAAGGCCATCGGCTACCTGGGCTTCGGCGGGCTGGGCCCCCTGCGCTGGAACAACCTGTTCGCCAACTACCAGCGCCTGCACCCCCAGGGCTACACCACCGAGTCCTACGGCGGCCAGGACATCGACATCTACGTCCACGACTTCACCGACC
>Ga0307987_1000394_pt1 | contig 26360 bp, 22 predicted proteins | sample EllFjometagen181_FD_203157 | JGI IMG/M metagenome (GOLD analysis project Ga0307987, IMG submission 203157) | Marine microbial communities from Ellis Fjord, Antarctic Ocean - #181 | ecosystem: Environmental > Aquatic > Marine > Unclassified | place: Southern Ocean | collected 2014-10-08 | reverse complement strand
ATTGAGAAAACCCAGATAGATAAAGATAAAAAACTGGTTTACTTATATGCAACAAATCAAGAGGAGCAGTACTCATACATTGAAACTGCAACAGAGCGTGGTTATGATGTGTTGTTAATGGATGGTGTGTTAGATAGCCACTTGATTAACAGTCTTGAGCAGAAATTTAAAGATTCGACTTTTGCACGTGTAGATTCAAATACCATTGATAAAATAATTACACAAAAAGACGAAGCACCTTCAAAACTCGACGACAAACAAAAAGAAACTCTTAAAGAAGTAATTGAGCGTAACATTAATAAAGAAAAATTTAATGTTATTTTTGAGAATCTTAGCGAGACTGACATGCCTGTAACCATTACTCAAAATGAGTTTATGCGACGCATGAAAGATATGGAAAAACTTGGTGGCGGCGGCGGAATGATGATGGGAATGGGCAACCTACCTGAATCGTTTGAGATGATTGTAAATACAAACAACCCGTTAATTGCTAAGGTAATGGACGAAAAAGATGCCGACAAACAAAATGTTATTGTTAAACAAGTATATGATTTAGCTCGTTTGGCTAAAAACCTACTTGTTGGCAAGGAGCTTAATGATTATATTAAGAGAAATGTAAATAACATTTAATTAGTGGCTCTAAGAAAACGTCAATAACTGCGTTATACTTGCAACTATAATCAGTCATTTACAAAAGTAAACTCCTGAATTCTAGTTGCTTCGCAAGCCTTGTTCTTAACGCCTTCTTAAAGCCATTTGAAAATAAGGAGTTTTATTATAGACGATAATACACTAATAGAATATATAGGAAGGGAGATGCTTGGAAATAGCCTCTCCCTTTTTGTTTGCAAGCTAAGTTCAACCTAATATGGTTGGAAGTTGCATTTTGTTTAATACTTTTTATTGTTATATTTGTACTAGGGTTTTGTCCTTTGGTAATCATGGTTTTTGCACTGCTTTAGTAAATAATTAAAATAATGATTATCAATGACATAACCTAATTTTATTTCAATATATCTGATTATTAAATATTAATATTAAAACTTAACCGAGACTATTGTAAAATAAAAAAATTGAAAAAAAGTTTTCAAAAATGGTATAAAAAAAAGTTTTTTCGGTACTACTATATATATAGCTGTTAAATGAAACTATTTGTTAAAGCAATTACTTTGCTATTTTGCATGATTAAAACAAAGCTCTCCTGCATTTGTATATTGCTGTATTACAAGCACTTACCTCCCCATTTTCTTCTCAACCAACCACATCAGGTATAGTAGAGTCGGTTTACATCAATCCCATAAAAATTACTCATACCTATTACAATTATAAATATGAACCTTTTTACAATAACGATTATTGTTTTATTTTGGGCAAAAACAGGTTTATACAAAAAGCCACCCCGGGGTATAACGTTCTGTTTTCCAACTGGGGTGGTATAAGTAAATTAGGAAGCTAATACAAGTATTAATTGCTTGTATTAGTATGGATACATATTAAAAATAAATTGTAATTTTAAAAACTGATAATAATGAAAAAGCTTTTAATAGTCTTTATATTTATAGGCATGGCAGTAGCAGTGTTTTATTCTTGTAAAAAAAATACAGATAATATGCAAATTAATACCAACTCCGAACAGCAATACTCAGCTTATGAGTGGGAAGTATACTATAAACTACAATCGTTTAAACAAAAACTGAATAGCAATTTACGTAGTATTAACCCTATAACACTGGATAGTGCTAAGTGGTATATGGAATCATATTTGAATGTTGATAAAGCTCGTACTAAAGAGCCTTATAAAATAACAAGAAATGATAGTACTTATTATGTTTTGCCGCTTAACAGCAATGGGTTAGTTGAATTTAATAATATGAATACTATGTATAACCAAATGATAAATGATTTGGATAGTATTGTAATTGCTAATCCAGGTGTAATACCCGTGTTCGCGGTTCTTAAGGAATTAACAAATAATACAAATGAAGCTGAATTTTTGCTTATAACCGGATATGGTAATTATTACAGTGGCAATTATGCTCCCTTTTATGATGACGACGATTGGAAGTTTGGTAATATGTTGGGACACTGTGATGGTACAAACCAATGGGAGTCTGATGGAGGTCAGGAATTAAAAACACGTCTTAATAATCCTTTCTTCGCATGGGCTGGACCTGGTTCTTTCGTAGATCCTGTAGAAGAGATTGTACATTATTATGAGTATCCTGATTATTATGATGAACATCCACAACCTGATAGTGTAAACTTCTTACTTTTTTATCAGGAAACACCAGGGTTTTCCCCTTGTCTTGAAAATGAGGAACTCGATTTTTACCTAGATAAAGCTCACGACATTATTTATACTTATGACTCTATTTTATTACCTGGTAATAGTATATTAACGGGAAAACGCCCATACGGAAAAGTATTTGAATGGTTTAGTATATGGACTCCTGATAGTATTACGCCCAATAATAATCACTCTTGGGAACATGTATATTATATTCACTATGCAACTAGGATAAGTCTTCCTCTCCCAAAATAATAAAAACTATAACCCCCTGTAAATGTGCAGGGGGCTTATTAATTTAAAAAATATTATACCATGAAAAAACAATTCCTAATAAAAATATTTCTTATTTGTATATTTTTATTTAGTATTCAAATAGCCAATGCCCAAAATCTCCAATTTCAGGGAAATATTATCAACGACACTACATGGGCAGCTGATACACTTGAAATAACAGGAGATGTGATTATTGACAGCAATGTAACCCTTATCGTAATGCCGGGCACTTTTGTACATATTTTAGGGTACTACAGCATTTGGTCCTATGGGGCTATAAGGGCTATTGGAACAGAAACTGACACCATTGTTTTTACACATCTTGATACAATCATGCATAATGACACATCAACTATTGAAGGTGGATGGCATGGCATAAGGCTATTGCCACGTTTATCAGGCGATACCACTATTTTTAAATATTGCAAAATTGCCAATGGCAAAGCTGTTGTACCGGGATCATCTATCCATTCCCATGATAAACCTGATAATATGGGTGGTAATTTATATGCAGTTGATTTTGGCAATATGATTATTGAAAACTCATATATCGTAAATGGCCGTGTTAGAACCCGTGGAGGTGGAATATATATGAAAGGAGGTAATTTTGTTCAAATCGATTATTGTCACTTCAAATATAATCATACTTATTATGATTTTGGGGGTGGTGCATATATACTTGAAGTTGACACACTCTATGTCCGCAATAGTCTTTTTAATTATAATACAGCCTTTCATTTAGTACAAGGTTGGGCAGGTGGAGAAGGTGGTGGTATAGCAATATCACACCCCCTTAGTTATACCTCGTACGCCTTAATTAAAAATAACCGTTTTTTTAATAACAAAACTATTGGAGGAGTTTTATACGATGCATATTACAATGCAGATATTATTGGTAATGTTATTTGTAACAATTATGGAATGGCTTTATGGAATGCACATTATTTTAATTACCCAGTTTACACTAACAATATTATTGTAAACAATGTTCGTGTGGCCTATAGTGGTGTTAGTATTAAATCACCCAATGCTATTTTAATAAACAATATTATATGGAGAAATCTTGCTTATCCTCATTACCCTACTGATCAAATATTATATGATGGAACCACATCGCCCGAGGTTAAATATTGCAATGTGATGTATGGTTATGAAGGAGAAGGTAACATTAATGCAGAGCCACTTTTTGTAAACCCAACTCCTGATATTGGACCAGATTATGATGCACTTAATGCCGATTGGTCGTTACTTGATAATTCCCCGTGCATAAATACCGGCACACCGGATACTACAGGGCTAAACCTACCCGAATTTGATATTATTGACAACCCACGTATATACGGTAACAGGATAGATATGGGAGCATATGAAAACCAGTATGTTTGGGTAAAAATTAACGATTCACCGGTTTTTAATAAATCCGTAAAGGTATATCCCAATCCCGGTAAAGAGAACCTGTTTGTTGAGCTACAACCCGGCATGGAAGGGGCATGGTTAGATTTGGTTGATGGTACTGGCAAATGCTTAATCCACTCACAAATAACTACTATCCCTGTAATGTTTTCGCCAATAGGCCTTAAAACTGGAATATATTATTACCGTATTTATAACCACGAACAAATATTTAAAAAGGGTAAATGGGTGAAGATGTAAAATAACTTTGGTGGCAACCCAACGCTGGCGCGCATTTGTAATGCATGCAAACTAACATTGTCATTTAATAACGAACGCATTGCAAATGCGCCCGAGTTGGGGAAACACAAAGTAATTATTCATTACTTTGGAAAACATATAAAATGCTTGGTGGTAGGTTTGGTTAACGATGAAATATTCAATTGATCAGAAGCCTCTGCAATATCAACCACCTCTCCATTTTTATAAAGAACGCCAATTTTATCGCTCCCTATTTTGTAGGTAAAATTTGAAGTTTTATCATTGATTACAAAATAATCAACTTCATCTTTATTTAAATTGAGCTTTGCCATTGTTCGTTTTCTTACATCGGAAATATATGCATCATCAAAGGGTTCATTTTGCATCTCAATTTTTAACAATTTCCTATTGATAATACTGTTGCTAAGCGATGATAGTATGGGGTCGGAATGCGTTACCCAAACCTTCATTGAAGTAAAAATGTCATAATCATCAAGTTTTGCAAAATTTTCAATTACCTCATTATTATTTTCAAATTCAGTTAATGTTACTTTGTTTTTCAAAAAGAAATCGAAGGCTGGTGTTGCAAATAAATCAACTCCTTTTAACCTAAGTTGCTTTGCCCTTTTTAGCACATTCATTATTGTATATTCGGCAACTAATACTGTTTTATGAAGATATACTTGCCAGTACATTAATCTGCGAGCAGTAATAAATTTTTCAACCGAATAAATCCCTTTTGCTTCAATAACAAGCTCATCATCAACTACATTAACCATGCTTAATAATCGCTCATAATTAACAATACCTTCGGAAACTCCCGTAAAAAAACTATCACGTTTTAAATAATCAAGTCTGTCCATATCAAACTGGCCGGTAACCAATCTATGCAAATACTTTTTTTTATAGTCACCATTAAAAATACTAATTGCCATCTCAAGCTTTCCATCAAAATAATTATTTAATCGATCCATAAATATACTGGAAATCTTCTCGTGACTAACTCCATCAACAATAGAATGTTCTAAAGCATGCGAATACGGGCCATGCCCAATATCGTGTAATAAAATAGCTATAAAAGCACCTTCGGCTTCTTTATTGGTTATATCATGCCCCTTAAACCTTAGCTCATTAATTGCCCTTTCCATCAAGTGCATGGCGCCAAGTGAATGTTGAAAACGGGTATGTAAAGCTCCAGGGTAAACAAGATGAGTTAAACCCAATTGTTTAATCCGTCTTAATCTCTGAAAATATGGATGTTCAATAATATCAAAGATTAATTCGTTGGGTACAGTTACAAATCCGTACACAGGATCGTTAAATATTTTTCGTTTGTTCACTTTTACTTTCAACTTAAAAAATGTTAATTTTGTACAATGTAGTTTCTATCCAACACAATAATTACGATTATTTTTCATTATAGACATAGATGAAAACAAAATGCAAAAATAACTGAATTAATATAAAAACTGAAATATGGGTAATATTAGAATATTATGGGCTGATGATGAGATTGAAATGTTGAAACCACATATAATGTACCTTGAAGGAAAAGGATATGATGTTGATGCAGTTGTGAGTGGTAATGAGGCAGTTGATATGGTAATGGAAAACCATTATGATATTGTGTTTTTAGATGAGCAAATGCCAGGAATAAGTGGAATAGAAACTTTGGAAAAAATTAAGAAACATTCTGCAAATCTTCCAGTTGTAATGATTACCAAAAGTGAAGAAGAATCCATAATGGAAGATGCAATTGGTTCAAATATTGCTGATTACCTTATTAAACCTGTTAAACCGAGTCAAATATTACTGTCCCTTAAACGAAATCTGGATAACAGAAAACTAGCTGGCGAAAAAGCCACAATGACATACCAACAACAGTTTCGCGAACTTGGAATGCGCATTAGCGATAGGTTAGATTCAAATGAGTGGATAGATGTTTATAAGGATTTGATAAGATACGAAAATGATCTTGAGAAAAGTGACGACAAAGGAATTGTTGAGGTGTTGAATATGCAAAAACAGGAGGCAAATAATTCCTTTGCAAAATTCTATGAAAACAATTATAAAGACTGGTTAGATGGCAATACCGACGACAAGCCTCTACTTTCTCATACATTAGTGAAGGAAACAGTATTTCCATTACTCGATAAAGGAAAAAAAGTATTTATGCTGCTCATAGACAACCTTCGCTACGATCAGTGGAAAACTATTCAGCCTTTAATTGAACACTATTTTAGAGTTGAGGACGACCGTATTTTTTATAGTATTATACCTACTACAACACAGTATTCACGTAATTCTATATTTTCGGGATTAATGCCAAATGAAATACGAAAGCACTACCGTAAATATTGGGTTGATGAACACGAAGAAGGTACCAAAAATAAATATGAGTTTGAGTTATTGCAAGAGCAGTTTAAGCGTTATGGGCGTAAAACAACTTTATCATATAACAAAATACTAAACTTAAATGCAGGTCGTAAATTATTTGATAATATTTCAAATTTAATGACAACAGATTTTAATGTAATAGTTTACAATTTTGTAGATATGCTATCGCACGCACGTACCGAAATGGAAATAATACGCGAATTAGCTGACGACGAAGCTGCATACAGATCATTAATGTTATCATGGTTTGAGCATTCATCATTATTTGATATTATTAAATACCTTTCCTCCAAAGATGTTACAGTTCTTATTACAACAGATCATGGCTCAATTAAAGTAACCGACCCTGTAAAAATTGTAGGAGACAAGAGTGTAAATACAAATTTAAGATATAAATTTGGAAGAAGCCTTAATTATAAAGCCAAAGACGTATTTGAAATTACAAACCCCGAAGAGTATTATTTACCAAAACTTAATGTTAGCACAAGGTGGGCTTTTACCCGAGGAACAGATTTTTTTGCCTATCCCAATAACTTTAACTATTACGCAAATTACTACAAAAACACTTTCCAGCATGGTGGAATATCTATGGAGGAAGTATTAATACCAATTATAACTCTTACTTCAAAAAAGTAAGGGAGTACAATTAGCCTAACATTTGATATGCAGAAAACCTGTAAGATGTTAGACCGTATTCAATTCGGAACTATAGCAAATAAAAAAATACTATTTTTGTAAAAAAAGAAAAGAGATATGAATATCCAAACTGAGAAACTTGAGATATTAAAAATGATTATTGAAACTAACAGCCCTAGTATTTTAGAATCAATAAAAAGTATATTTGTTAAAAGCCCAGAAACGGACTTCTGGGAGAGTTTTTCTTACGATCAGAAAGAGGATATTTTACAAGGCATTAGAGAAATTGACAATGGTGAAATTGTTGATTATAGCGAATTAATGGTTAAGCATAGATAGTATATGAGAAAAGTTGTTTTATCAAAACGCGCAGCCATAAAACTGAATAAACTCCTTGAATACCTTGATAAGTCTTTAATACAAATTCAAAACTTTCCGAATAGTTGTCCACAAACAGAATTAGTGAAAGGACTCCATTTACTTATAATAACAAAACAAACCTCTTTGCTTTACAAGTTTGATTCAGAGTCAATTAAGGTTGTAACAATAATTGACAATAGAATGAATCCTTTTAAACTGAAAACGGAATTATAATAGGTGTTCCTTACACAATAGTTCGTCAAGGCTTTATAATATACACATAATCTATGAAACAAATTACTATCTCAAATTTAGATGAATTGCCCCATGTTGCTAAAACATTATTAGGCGATACTCCAAATCAATTTGTTTTTGCTTTTTATGGTAGCATGGGTGCAGGAAAAACAACACTTATCAAAGCAATTTGTGAAGAATTAGGTGTTGATGAGGTTGTAACAAGCCCGACATTTGCATTGGTAAACGAATATAGCGATGAAAATAGCAACCCTATTTATCATTTTGATTTTTACCGAATTAAAAAAATTGATGAAGTATTTGACATAGGCTATGAAGAGTATTTTTACAGCAATAATTACTGTTTTATTGAATGGCCTGAGTTAATTTCGGAACTTTTGCCCAACTCCTATGTATACATATCTATAATTGAAGATGGAAAAGGTAAACGAGTAATTAGTTATTCAATAAAATAATTCCTTTCAAAATACGTCACCCTATTTGTCACCCACTCTTCTTCAAGGTGAAACATAATATAATTTTGCTCTAAATAAAATTTTTGGCTATTAGTAAGGCAATTAGGTTTTGCAACAGATGTAATGACAAAGTTATTATTTTTGCCACATGCACATACCTCAAATTCAATATTCAGAACCTATTTTCAGACCACCAAGTGAAGGTAGGTCGTTAATTTTGCAAATAACTGATGGCTGTTCGTGGAACAATTGTGCTTTTTGCGAAATGTACACATCAAAAAAATTTAGCATTAAAAATGAAAATATTCTTTTTAATGAGATTGGTTTGCTTTCGCCATATTCATCCCAAATAAGAAAAGTGTTTTTAGCCGATGGAAATGCCATGGTATTGTCGTATGATAAGTTGATGAGGATACTTGAAAAATTAAACAGCACATTTCCAAACCTTATCAGAATATCAGCCTATGCATTACCAAAAGATATTAATTCGAAAACAAATTATCAGTTAAAAGAATTGGCAAATGCAGGTCTGAAATTATTGTATACCGGTATAGAAACAGGTGATGATGAATTACTTAAATTAATTAATAAGGGTGAAACAAAACAATCAACAATTGATGGATTAGTAGCTGCCCGAAATGCTGGTATTAAAATATCAGTAATGATATTAAATGGTTTAGGCGGAAAAGTTTACTCAAAACAACATGCTATAAATTCGGCAATGGTAGTCAACGAGGTACAGCCCGAATATTTATCAACTCTAGTACTAAGTTTCCCGTTGGGTTTAAATCATTACAAAAATAGATTTACAGGTAATTTTGTAGAAATGAGTAAAATCGACTTAATTGCAGAAATGGGTATTTTAATTGAAAAGCTTGAGTTAGAAAGTACGATTTTTCGTAGTGATCATGCTTCCAATTATTTAGTACTAAAGGGTATCCTAAATCGTGACAAAATTAAGTTACTTAAGCAAATAAACGATGTAATTAATGATCCAAATAAATCAGGTTTACGACCAGAATGGTTGCGAGGGTTATGAAGTTAAAAGTTGTAAAGTTGAAAGTTGCATTATACCATTGTCGCATTAAATCATTGTATCATTGAGTCCACTCCGAAAAGTATAAAAACAAAAAAATGCCACTAAGACTCAAAGGCTCTAAGATACACAAAGAACAGATAACCAGTAAAGTAAAGCTTTGTGAATTCTTTGTGTTTTTGTGCCTTTGTGGCAAAATTGACTTTTCGGAGTGGACTCATCATTAAATAATTACAACCAACCAACTATACCCTAACTACAACTATTGGATCTTTTTTATGAATACCAAGTAATGATGCTGCTTTTCCTTTGTTTATTGCAATCTCAAGGATATCATCACCGGTAAATAATGCCACAATCTCACCTTGAATTACATCACCATACGAATCATGAACCTTATAAATTTTATATTTCTGAGATCTAAATGATATTTCAAATTCTGAACCTTTTGTAAACTTTTTAAAATCACTTTTTGTAATGTTTGTTATCAGATTGTGGTAATTATCGATATAAACTACCATTCCTTTCAATGCATTCTCATTTATTGGTGGAGTAAATAATAATTTTGTCAAGATACAGTCTCGGGGAGCTCCAAGTTCTTCAGGGTTGCCTCCTTTTGCAAGGTGAACAGCAGCTTTGGCAAACCTGTCACGACTCGAAAATGTATGTGTTGAAGATTCCATAGGAATCTCTAACTCAAAAATACTTTCGGGCTCACCGTCAAAAATAAGCGAAAAAATTCCGTCATCACTACCAATAAAATATTGCTTATTATAATACGCAACAGTATGTATGTTTTTTAAAGATTCTTCAGTATTTACACCAATAATATGAACTGTTCCATCAGGAAAACTAGGATAAGCATTTTTTAATACATATGCTGCCTCAGTGGAATCAAAAGGTTGAATTGAATGACTAACATCAACTATTTGGGCTTCAGGATGAAATTTATATATCATTCCTTTTACAGCAGATAAATAATAGCCGCCTATACCCCAATCGCTTATTAATGTAATCAACCCCATTTTACTCTTAAATTATTAATTTTCAAAATTATGAAATTTGCTTATTGGTTTCGTGTAATTTTTTAATATTTTTGTAAGTTAATTACAAATCGACTAAATCACAGGTAAACACATGAGTGAGAGGGTACTACAAATAGATTTAAATAATCCGCTGGAATTTTACGGGTCAGGAGATGTACATTTAAGTCTTATTAAATCAATTTTTCCAAAGTTGAAGATTATTGTACGTGGTGATTTCATTAAAATAATTGGCACAACTAATGATATTAACCTGTTTGAGAAACGATTCAATTTACTATTAGTTCAGTTTGAGAAGTTTGGAAAAATTACTGAAGAAACGGTGAAGATGATTATGCTTGAAGATCAAATCAGTAATAAAACAACAGAAATACATGACGCAGATGTTCTGGTTTATGGCAGACATGGAAAAATAATTAAAGCCATTACAATAAATCAAAAACGCATAGTTGAAAGTAGTGAGAAAAATGATTTAGTATTTGCAATTGGTCCTGCCGGTACTGGAAAAACCTATACTGCTGTTGCTTTAGCAATTAGAGCTCTTAAAAATAAAGAGGTAAAAAAAATTATTTTGGCTCGCCCGGCAATTGAAGCTGGTGAAAGCCTTGGTTTTTTACCGGGTGATATGAAGGAAAAACTTGACCCATATCTTCAGCCCCTTTACGATGCATTGAGAGATATGCTACCAACACAAAAGTTTTTATCATATTTGGAAGATGAAACCATTGAAATTGCACCTCTAGCTTTCATGCGTGGAAGAACGTTAAGCAATGCTTTTGCCATATTAGATGAGGCGCAAAATGCATCAGAAAGCCAAATCAAAATGTTTCTAACAAGAATGGGTAAATCTTCAAAATTTATAGTTACCGGTGATGTTACTCAGATTGATTTACCAAAACAAAAAAAATCAGGACTTATTCAGGCACAAAAAATACTTACAAATATTAAAGACATTGATTTTATTTATCTTGATAGTAGAGACGTAGTTAGACACAAACTAGTTACAAGAATAATTGAAGCATATGGTAATGAAAGTAATTAATTTAAAAAAAACTCTTTGCGCCCTAGCACCTTTGCTGTAAACAACAACATAAACAATAAAAAAATCTTCAATCATGACAGAAGCAATAACCAAAACAGAATTTAATTTCCCAAATCAAAAAAGTGTATATCATGGCAAGGTTCGTGATGTATATGTAATTGATGAAAAATTATTAGTTATGGTTGCCAGCGACCGTATTTCTGCATTTGACGTAGTATTACCAGAAGGTATACCATACAAAGGGCAAGTTCTTAATCAAATAGCATCAAAGTTTTTGGACGCCACATCAGATATTGTACCTAATTGGAAATTAGCTACCCCCGACCCCATGGTTACAGTTGGGCATTATTGCAAACCTTTTCCTGTGGAGATGATAATTAGAGGCTATTTAACAGGTAGTTCATGGCGATCATATAAAAACGGAGCCAGAGAAATTTGTGGAGTACCAATAGCCAAAAATCTAAAAGAACATCAACGTTTTGCAGAACCTATTGTTACTCCTACAACCAAAGCCACCGAAGGTCACGATGAGGATATTTCGAAAGAAGAAATAATTGAACAAGGATTAGTAAGTGCTGAAGATTATGCAAAACTCGAAATCTACACAAAACAGCTTTTTGAAAGAGGAACTAAAATTGCTGCCGAGAAAGGCTTAATATTGGTTGATACAAAATATGAATTTGGTAAAATTGGGAATCAAATATACTTAATTGATGAAATTCATACCCCTGATTCGTCTCGATATTTTTATGCTGATGAATATGAAGAAAGGTTTGCTAAAGGTGAACAGCAAAAACAACTTTCCAAAGAGTTTGTTCGCGAGTGGTTAATGGAAAACGGTTTTCAGGGTAAAGAAGGAGAGCAAATCCCCGAAATGACTGACAAAATTATCGAGAGTATCTCAAATAGATACATTGAACTTTATGAGCAGGTTACAGGCGATAAATTTGTGCGAGAATCATCAGTAAAAGTACTTGAACGAATAGAAAAAAATATTAATAATTATTTGATAAAAAATGACTAATTTAATGTGATTATTTTATCAAATTAATAACAAAAAACGCTGTTAATAAGTATTTTATTAAAAGTTTTAAATAAAAAATATATACACGTATTTTTTTTATTTTTACGGGCTAAGTAGCTTATTGTTAACTACACACATCTTTATGTTAAAAATAATCATTAAAAATCAACTTCTTATTGTGCTAATAATCTTGTTTGCAGCATCTAATCAAGCTTTTAGCCAGGCAAATTGTAATACAGATGATAATTCTGACTTAGTAAACTTTTCTTCATTAAGCCCTGTGCAATCGGAAATTACTAAACTAAGAGGATGGGCAAAACAAGATAACGGGTCATGGCTTTCTGCCCCTAACCGAATTCCTTACACTGACGAAAAAACTAATAAAAGCAATAGAAATGAGCGAAAACTAGGGCAAGGTAATATTATTTCAATCCAGTTACGTAAGGTAATGATTGGTAACAAACAGTATAATGTGCTTGTAAAAAAATATTATGATGGGGTGTATGAATTTCCTGTTTTACTCGAAGAATGGACCGGATTTAAATCATTGGATTTTTATGTTTTCTCAAGCAGTAAACTTGCTGAAATACTTCCCGAAGAAATTCCATTTAATAAAGAATATGCAGTAAACTTAAATGTATTTGCAAGAGGCACTGTTAGAGATTATGAAAATAAACATGAAGATGATGAAATAATGCGTGCAATTCAAAGAGTTGAGCGCTCGGAAATAATAAATGATTGGAACATTATTTTTGCCGTTTTTCCAATTAAAAATGGGGATGATGAAGTTGTAAGATTTAAATTAATTAAATCGTTTAACAAAAGCTTTTTAGCTAGTTATTATGCTTCGCCTTCTAACTGGGAAAATAATTTTGATATTACGTTTTACGAAACCAATTTCTTCAGATTTAAATCATTTATACGTAATGCAGAAGAATATGTATTAGACGTTACTGAAGATTTTAGCAACTTAAGCAATAAAAGCGCGTATGAAAATAATTATAATTGGGGTATATTAAAATATCAAATGGGCGATTGGCCAAGTGCCATTGATTATTTCAATAAAGCACTAATTGAGAATCCAGATACTCAAGATTTCCTAATTTTTTCATTCAGAGGGAATGCAAGAAGCAAAATGCAACAATATGGCGATGCAATTAGCGATTTTGATAGGGCATTAGATATTAAGCCTGATGATGTTATGGATTACTCTAACTGGGTTAAGAATTATTTTAATCGTGGCGTTGCTAAATATTATTTGGATGATGTAACAGGTGCTTGTAAAGATTGGAACAAAGCTCTTGAACTTGGATTTGGCCAGGCTCATGATTTTATAACTGATTATTGCGAACAATAATAAAAGGTGATTTTAGATGTCCATTAAAAGTTTTACACTCATATTACTAATATTATTCATTGTTTTTCTTGTACTTGATGGTGCCGGACAAACCAAAAACACAGTAAAAACTTGTGTTACAAAAGATTGGCAGGTAAATTACAATCTTGGATTTACTGAATTTTATGGAGATGTAAGTACAAATGGCTATTTCAAGAAATTTTCAGGGGAAATTGCTTTTGCCACAGGAGTTAACGTTCGTAAATACATAACTCCAACATTTGGTTTAGGAATAAATTTTTGGTATTCAGGAATTAAAAGCCTGAAAGATAAGAGAGCAACAGGTGTTCCTACTGATTATACATTAACAGGAAGTTACTTTGATGGTAACATTAACCTTCTCATTGATTTTAATAGTTTATTTTGGGGAGAACGATACCGTAAGTTAACAGTTTATGGAATAATTGGTACCGGATACTCAGCCTGGAATAGCACTTTAACAGATTCATTAACTGGAAATATTAGAAATAGTGGTGACACAATTGGGTCGGGATATTATAAAAAAGGAGCATTTGTTATTCCGGTTGGTTTGGGTGTTAATTACATGATAAACGAAAATTGGGCATTAAATTTTGAAATGAATTTAAGAACCATTCTAAATGATGATGTTGATGTATGGCGTGATGGATTTAAATATGACCAGTTACTTTACACTTCCATTGGGGTTTCCTATTTTATAAATAAAAAATCTAAAAGAAAAACAAAACGAGTTGCTGTGAGAGAAGGTCCTATTAAGCCTGTATCTACATTTGATTATCGCATAAGTCCACATGAAAATAGTTCAAATAAAAAAGCTCCTGAAGTAATATTTATTGATGTACCTATTGAAGAAAGCATTGCGCCCAACTCAGTAGTAACATATAGGGTGCAAGTATTTGCAACCCGAAATAGATTGCCTTCGTTTGATTATCTACTAACACAATTTAATATATCAGTTAATATTTTCGAAAATTATCAAGATGGAATTTATCGATATTCAACCGGTAGCTATTTAACATACAATGAAGCCCTCAATTACAGTCGTATCATGAAAAACAAAGGCGTTGTTGATGCTTTTGTTGTTGCATATAAAAATGATTTACGTATCAGTATTACTCCCGAAATGAGGAAATAATTTTATTTTAAGACTCTTTAACAATAATTACTACGTCTAACATTAACATTAACAGGTTCAAATGGAAATACCTCAGTTATGCCTGACTTAATAATAATATTGCTATTTACAATATCTACATCAATTTCGTAATATGTGCATGCATAAAATGCACTTAGGTATTTGTTTTGTTGATAAAAAATATATTGCAGCTGTGCTTAATAGCTGGTACTAGTCTTGTTTTTTTTAGAAACGATTGCAAAAACTCATATTAAACAATTTTCACTCAGTTTCTTGATGGCTAATATAAAACAAAAGACGATGCAAATCTTAAAACTTGATTTTAAAATAGTTTTTCTTAACTTTGAACAAAATTGTAAGAATGGATAATATTTGTCTTGATTGTGGAACAACGCTCATGGGGAGAGTTGATAAAAAGTTTTGTAATGACCAGTGCCGAAATAATTATCATAATAAAGAAAATCGGGAGGATTCAAACTTTATTCGAAATATAAATGTAATCCTCAAGAAGAATAGGAATATTCTTAAACGGTTAAATCCAACAGGAAAAGGAAAGGTTAAAAAACAAGAGTTAGTTACTTTGGGATTTAATTTTAAATATTTCACTAACCTGTATAAAACAAAGGATGGACGTATTTATTATTTTGTTTATGAACATGGGTATATTGACCTTGGTAATGATTATTTTGCTTTGGTAATAAATGAGAAAATATAGTTTAAGGTTCTAAGAAAACGTCAATAACTGCGTTATGCTTGTTATTGCCACCTTCTTAATACCTTATTAAAAATTTGGAGTTTTTTTATTGACCCTAATTAGACCTTACCATAAAATATCTCAAATAAAAAAAGTTGAAAAACTAAAGTCCAAATACGAACCCTAATCCTCCAACTTTAAAACTTTCAGTTTGCGATAGCAAACAACTTTAAACTTTAAGCTTGCAACAGCAAGCAACTTTATACTATCAATCTATCCTTAAAAGGCAAAAAAGTCATAAAATCAGTATGATGTACCAAATAAGCTTCAGTAGTACGTTTTACCAAATTACCTTCGCCTGCGTGAGCAGCAATTATATGTAGCACCTCAGCAGGAATTCCAGCTTCTTCAGCTAGACTAACTCCACTAAACGGATGACGTAAGTATTTACCATAATCACCCTGAACAGCATTACCATTTTCGTCAAGTATATATTCCAGCAATTTACCAACGTCGGCAAGTATTGCTCCCGAAATTAGCACATCCATGTCAACGGGCAATTCGCCATGGTACATTTCATTTACTTTGTTTCCGGCATCACGTACAATATGCACAACCGAACGCTTATGATCCATAAATGTAACCTTTAAATCTGGTCCGCATAATAAAGTAAAAGGTATACGATTAAGATCTTCTGGCGTAAGCACACTTCTTTTTAATGCCAACTCCCAGGTTAAAGCAGTTTTATTTTTTAGTTCTTCATCCTGAATCCACTCTAACTCAGGCCAAAGTTTTAATACTTCTTCATTCATATTAATAAGTTTTTAATTTAGCAATAACTGCATCTGCCATTTCAGTTGTGGAGGCTGCCCCTCTATCAACAACATCAACTTTACCGGTCATCTTCATCATGTCGTATGTTTTAACTTTACCTTCAATAATAACATCAGCAACAGATTTTCTAATACGAGCAGCAATATCATTTTCATTAATAAAATCAAGCATCATACATGCAGACTCTATCATGGCAATTGGGTTAACAATCGAAACAGGATAGTCAGCATATTTAGGAGCCGAACCATGTGTTGGTTCAAATACACCAATACCTGATTCAGGATTAAATTGTGCCGAACATGCAAATCCAAGTCCACCAATAAGTCCCGCAAAACCATCCGAAACAATATCACCAAACATATTACCGGCAACTATAACACCATAATTCTCAGGATTTTTAGTTAACCACATCATTTGAGCATCAATGTTAGTGTTCCACAATTCAATGTCTCCAAAATCAGCTTTCTGAATTTGCTGAGCCATTTTAAACATCATTCCCGAAGTTTCGCGAATTACATTTGGCTTTTCACAAACTGTTACCGACTTATAACCATATTTTTTAGCATGCTCAAATGCAGCTCTTAATATACGTTCAGTTGCTTTTTTAGTAAAGATTCTTGTGGAAACTGAAATCTCTTCCACTGGAGTTTCTCCAAAATTACTAACAAACTTAGGGTGAGTCATTAATGCATCATAAACCTGCTTAGGGGGATTGCTCCACTCAACACCACCATACAGTCCTTCTGTATTTTGCCTGAAAATAACAGCATCAACCTCTGGTTCATCAAAATTATCACCTTGTGCACGACGAATAAAGTTAAGAGGATTACCAATGTAACTATGGCATGGACGCATACAAATATCCAACCCAAAATGTTGACGTAAACCAACAATTGGTGATGAATAAACTAGTCCTTTGCTCTGTAATGAAGGCGACAGCTCATCAAAAGCAGCATCTTTAGGTTTTGAAGTTATAGCTCCAAACAATGCTATTTTATGCTCAGCAATTAATTTTTTTGTTCTTTCGGGCAGTGGGTTGCCTTCCGATTTCCAAAATTCCCAACCAATATCGCCTTCAACATAATCAGCCTCAAATCCTGCTGCATTAAGCACGCGTATTGTTTCTTCCAATACCGGTTTTCCTATACCGTCACCTGGTAATGTAACTATCGTTCTTTTCGACATAATAACTTCTTTTTTCGGTTAAAAATTAGCCAACAAATATACAAAGTCAGTTTGAACAAATTACATATTTGAAATAAAAAATATTAGTACTCACGTATTATAAACATAAATATTTTCATCACTTTTTAGAATAATTCTAAATAATAATATATTTTTGCAATTCGTTATGCATATTGTTACATAACGCTTAATTATTATAAAAATATACCTATGCAAAACAGTTTATACTTTGCTCCTCCGGCCAAGAATGAGCCAGTGTTAGCCTATAAAAATGGCTCTTCTGAGCGAGAGCAAATAATTACTGCTCTTAAACGAGCAAAATCTAGAGTGGTTGATATCCCAATGATTATAGATGGTAAAGAGGTACGTACCGCAGATAAAATAGAAATTAATCCACCTCACGACCATCAATTTTTGTTGGGTCACTATAACCGTGGTAATGAAAAACATGTTGAAGATGCCATTGATGCAGCACTTGAGGCTCGGAGTGGTTGGGCGCATATGTCGTGGAAGCAGCGAGCATCAATATTTTTGCGGGCTGCCGGTATGATTTCTGGACCATATCGAGCAAGGATTAATGTTGCCACCATGTTAGGGCAGTCGAAATCGGTACACCAGGCAGAGATTGATGCTGCTTGTGAATTGGCTGATTTTCTTAGATTTAACGTTCAGTACATGACTGAGATTTTTAATAATCAGCCCAATTCTGATGAGTTAAACTGGAACCGTATGGAGCAGCGTGGGCTTGAGGGATTTGTATTTGCACTTACTCCTTTTAATTTTACTGCAATTGCAGGTAATCTTCCGGCAGCTCCTGCTATGATGGGGAATACTGTTGTTTGGAAACCATCTAACACGCAAATATATTCAGCACGCATAATTATGGAAATATTTATGGAAGCCGGGTTACCTGATGGTGTTATTAATTTGGTTTTTGTATCAGGACCAGTTGCAGGAAAGGTTATTTTCTCACATCGTGATTTTGCAGGAATTCATTTTACAGGATCAACAGCTGTATTTCAGAACATTTGGAAAGCAATTGGAAATAATATTTCAAATTATAAATCATATCCTCGTATTGTGGGTGAAACAGGAGGAAAAAACTTTATTTTAGTACACGAGTCGTCCAACGCAACACAGGTTGCTACCGCTTTAACGCGTGGTGCTTTTGAATATCAAGGACAAAAGTGTTCGGCAGCTTCACGTGCTTATATTCCTGATAATATGTGGGAAGAGGTGCGCCATGAGGTTAAATGTGATATGGATGGTATGAAAATGGGAACCATCGAAGATATGTCTAATTTTTTAGGAGCAGTAATTGATGAAGCTTCGTTTGATAAGCTTTCGAGTTTTATTGATCGTGCAAAACAGGATAAAGATGTTGAAATTATTCATGGTGGAAATTATGATAAATCAAAAGGCTATTTTATTGAACCCACTATTATTCTAACAAAAGATCCTCATTATATTACCATGGAGGAAGAGTTGTTTGGACCCATACTAACCATTTATGTTTACGACCATACTAAATTTGAAGAGACGATTGAGCTAGTTGACAGTACTTCGATGTATGCTTTAACCGGATCTATTTTCTCAAAAGACAGATATGTAATTGAGCATGTTATGAATAAACTAGAACATGCTGCCGGTAATTTTTATATTAATGATAAGCCAACCGGTGCAGTTGTAAATCAACAACCGTTTGGTGGTGCTCGCGGATCAGGAACTAATGATAAGGCAGGCTCTAAGCTAAACTTATTACGCTGGGTAAGTCCGCGTACAATTAAGGAATGCTTTTTACCACCTGAGAGTTACAAGTATCCATTTATGGAGAAATAGTGGATATTAACCAGCATTTTAGGGTCGGGAGCCGAAAGCTTGAAGTCCGAAGTATAATTACTTCAAGCTTCCGACTTCAAACCATAAAACTTAAAAATAATAACGCCTTGAACTAAAGTTGCAGGGTTTTAACCAATAATTGAATATTAATAATGATAACAATAGACACAAATAAAAAGGAACTACTTGCCCGATTAGGTATTGTAGAAATTAACAACGGAGTAACCACCGGAACACATTGGTTTGATGTTCAGGGTGCAGTTACAACATCTGTTTCGCCAATTGATGGTGAAGAAATTGCGAAAGTAAAAAATGCAACCATTGAAGATTACGAAAAGGTTGTGGTAAAAGCGCAGGAAGCGTTTAATATATGGCGCGAGATTCCGGCTCCCGAACGAGGAGAAATTGTTCGACAAATCGGACTTGCCCTTCGTAAATCTAAAAGAGATTTAGGCAAATTAGTTACTCTTGAAATGGGTAAAATTTATCAGGAAGGCCTTGGCGAAGTTCAGGAAATGATTGACATTTGCGACTTCGCCGTTGGACAGGCTAGATTGTTAAACGGGTTTACAATGCATTCGGAACGAAGAAGCCACCGCATGTATGACCAGTATCATCCAATTGGAGTGGTAGGTTTAATTACTTCATTTAATTTTCCGGTTGCTGTTTGGGCATGGAATTCAATGCTTGCAGCCATAGCAGGTGACGTAGTTATTTGGAAACCAAGTTCAAAAACTCCGCTTACCGCCATTGCAACCATGAATATTATTCAGAAAGTTCTTAGGGCAAATAATGTTCCGGAAGGAGTTTTTAACTTGATAATTGCCAAATCATCAGTATTAGGTGATAACTTTTTAGCTGATAAACGAATACCTCTTTTCTCAATAACCGGTTCAACGGCAGTTGGAAAAAGAGTTGGTGAAATAGTTGGAAAACGCCTTGGAAAAACCATTTTGGAATTAGGCGGCAACAATGCGGTAATTGTAAGTGATTCAGCTGATTTAGACATGGCAATTCCTTCAATTGTTTTTGGTGCTGTGGGTACTGCTGGGCAACGTTGTACTTCAACACGCCGTGTAATTGTTCATCATAAGGTTTATGACGAGGTAAAATCTAGGTTGGTTAATGCTTATAAGCAAATTAACAATAAAATTGGAGATCCTTTGGACAAAAAAACCTTGGTTGGCCCATTAATTGATATTCATTCGGTGGATGCATTTAAGTATGCTGTTCAGGAAGTTGAAAAAGAAGGAGGAAAAATACTCTACGGTGGCGAAGTATTGGAAGGTGGAAAGTATTCTTCAGGAAATTTTGTTGTGCCAGCAATTGCCGAAGCTAAAAATCATTTCAACATTGTACAGGAAGAAACATTTGCTCCAATTGTTTACTTGATTAAATATACTGAGTTTGATGAAGCAATTGAATTAAATAATGGGGTTCCTCAGGGATTGTCTTCAGCATTATTTACTCTTAATATGCGCGAAAGTGAGCAATTTTTAAGCGAAGTGGGTTCCGATTGTGGACTTGCCAATGTAAATAGTGGTACTTCGGGAGCCGAAATTGGAGGTGCATTTGGTGGTGAGAAAGATACAGGCGGTGGTCGCGAATCGGGTTCCGACTCATGGAAAGCATACATGCGTCGCCAAACAAATACTATTAATTATGGCAAGGAACTTCCTTTAGCTCAAGGCATTAAATTTGCTTTTTAAATACCGCTCAAGCGGTAAATTTAAGTTTTGATTATTTAAATACTAAAAATAGTTAGCCCTGATAATTATGCCAGAGCTAACTATTTTAGTAACTATATCCCTTCTGTTAATTATTGTTAAAACCTCAAAGTCAACCAACTGATAAGTTACTTTTGTTGCATGAACAAAATAGCTATAATAGTATTTTTTATACTTGTTACATTCTCAACCATAGGGCTAATGGTTATACAAGTGTATTGGATACGTGATGCTGTTAAACTTAAACGGTCCATTTTCGCCAAGGATGTTAAACAGGCTATGGATCAGGTAATTTATAAGATTGACAAGACTCGTCTTGAAGAGAGAATAATTAAGCAAAGGAAGTTTTATGAAGAAAACCTGAATTCACTTAGGGTTTACGACTCTATTAATCAGCTGCTTCATTATAATTATGATAACATTAATAACCAAACTGATGTTGACGTGTTTGTGCAGAATTCCAATATTGCAAATAAAATACTTAACGATCTTACATTTAGCTACAATCAGCAGGAACCTGGTAATTTTTATTACTCGAAAAAAAATCTGATAAGTACACTTATTACCCAGGCTCTAAAAGAAAAAGATATAGTTACTAAGTTTGAATTTGGTATTTATAGCCCAGCAACCAATTCAATGATACTTCAAAAAACTGGTAAATATCCACAAGCTCTGCAAAATGAAAGTTTTATTTTTGATCTTGCCCCTTTGGTCTCGTTATTTTCGCCACCTAATAAACTACTAATCTATTTTCCAGACGAAAAAAAGTTTATTATTAGTCAGTTATGGCAGATGCTTTTTGTGTCAGTTGTTCTTTTTCTAGTAATAATAATATCATTTGCGTTTAGCATCTATACAATTTTTAGGCAAAAGCGTCTTTCCATAATGAAGAATGATTTCATTAATAATATGACCCATGAGTTTAAAACACCCATTTCAACAATTGCGCTCGCATGCGAAGCCCTTAAGGATAGTGATATTCAAAAAACTGAAGCTTTATATGATAATTACTTAAGTATCATCAATGAAGAAAATGGTAGACTTGGGTTGATGGCAGAGCAAATTCTGCAAACTGCAATAATTGATAAGGGTCAGCTAAAATTAAACAAGTCGTTGAATAATATGCATGATATTATAGTTGCTGCCATTGGTAGTAAAAAAATGTCGGTTGAGGCAAAGGGTGGTAAAATTGAACTTCAGTTATTAGCAACTCATCCAGAAGTTATGGGTGATAATATTCATCTTACGAACGTTATAATTAATTTACTTGACAATGCAATTAAGTATTGTATTAAGTCTCCAAATATTGTGGTAAATACCAGTAACATAGGTAATTCATTATTGATTAGAATTACAGATAATGGAATAGGAATTAGCAAATCTAATAGAAATAAAATTTTTGAGAAGCTTTATAGAGTTCCCACCGGAAACATTCATAATTTTAAGGGATTCGGGTTAGGACTTAGTTATGTTAAAGCAATTGTAGAGCAACATGACGGTAATGTTTCTGTTGATTCTGAGCTAGAAAAAGGTTCAGTTTTTAGGGTGCAATTACCAATAAATTTGAGTTAAAAAAATAAAGTTATAAAGTTAATAGTTCATATGGAATAAGCTTGCTTTTAAATTTTTACTTTTGAACTTTCAACTAACAAATATATACAGACATGGAAAAAGAAATCAAAATATTACTTGCCGAAGATGACAAGAACCTAGGTAACGTACTTAAAGATTATTTAGGTGCAAAAGGTTACCCAACGGTATTATGCGAAAATGGAAAAATAGCATATGAGGCATATAAACGAGATACTTTTGATTTTTGTGTACTTGATATTATGATGCCAGAAATGGATGGATTTACTCTAGCAAAAAAAATACGAAAAATTGATAAGGATGTGCCAATCCTGTTTTTATCTGCCAAAGCTATGCAAGAAGATAGGATTCATGGTTTTGAAGTTGGAGCTGATGATTATCTTACCAAGCCATTTAGTATGGAAGAGCTATTATTACGCATAAAAGCAATCATGCGACGTAGTACACTTTCTGACAATGAAAATGTAAAATCAATTTTTAATTTTGGAAAATACACATTTGAGTATAACAGGCAGTTGCTAATTATTAATAAAAAGGAACAAAAACTTACTTCAAAAGAAGCCGAACTTTTAAAACTGCTCTGCGAAAATGTAAACAATGTACTCGACCGTACCATTGCTCTTAATAAAATTTGGTTTGATGATAGCTATTTTAATGCCAGGTCAATGGATGTGTATGTTACTAAACTCCGTAAATATCTTAAAGAAGATACAAATGTAGAACTTATTAATGTACATGGAGTAGGCTTTAAACTTGTTGTTAGCTAATATTACACGAATTATTAGTGGTTGTGTTATGAAGTTTGCGATTGGACTTTAGAGAACAAAAAGATATATCATTCTACTTCTAGAAATATATTCTTTCCTGTTTGATTTATTAAATGCTATTTTTGTCAAGCATTTTCCATTAAAATATCCACCATGATAGCAACAATACTCCTAGTATTATTTTATCTCTTTACCCCATTACTTATACTTTATTCATGCCAAAAGCTATCAATTTTGCGAAGACTTGGTGCAATAATTATTGCTTATGGTATTGGCATTATTGCAGGAATTTCGGGGTTATTACCTGAAAATGCTGCTGAAATTCAAGATATTATAGTAACAATAACAATTCCCTTATCACTACCGCTGATGCTATTCTCATCAGATATTAAGGCATGGTCTAAGCTTGCTGGTAGCACAATTGTTTCGCTAATAATTGCATTGGGGGCAGTTGTAATATCAGTAATTGTGGGTTTTTTAATTTTTCATACTAATGAAATTAAAGACCTGTGGAAAGTAGGAGGCCTGCTAATTGGAGTTTACACAGGAGGCACACCAAATCTTGCAGCCCTTAAAATAATGTTGAATGTAGATAACGATACCTACATTATTACCCATGCTTATGACATGATAATTGGCGCAGGATATTTCTTCTTTCTAATCACAATTGGGCAAAAAATATTTGGATATGTGTTACCAAAATTTAAACCAGGTTTAAAAAGTAACAACCAAAATGTACTTAACGACATGTCGTTAATTCCAATGTGGGGACTCCTTAAAATAGAGAACCGTATTCCAATGTTAAAAGCAATTCTAGTATCTATAGGTATTTTTGCAGTGGCAGGATTAACCACATTGTTCACTCCCGAAAACAGCCAAATGATTGTAGTTATACTAATAATCACCACTCTTGGAATATTATTGTCATTAGTTCCATCCATTAACAACCTTAAAAACACCTTTGAACTAGGAATGTATCTAATCCTCATTTTTAGTATTGATGTGGCTTCAATGGTAGATGTGTCAAATCTTGCAAACGCATCGCCAACCATATTTTACTATGTGTTTTTAGTAATTTTTGGCTCATTATTTTTACAAGTAGTGGTATCTGCAATCTTTAAAATTGATACTGATACTGTCATTATTACATCTACCGCACTCATTTGCAGTCCTCCGTTTGTTCCGGCAGTTGCGGGTGCCCTTAAAAATAAGGAAATAATAGTTCCCGGATTAACTGTAGGCATAATTGGCTATGCTGTTGGTAATTACCTGGGAGTGCTGGTTGCCGAATTTTTACATACCTTATAGTAATTGTTGTATTTGATTTTTACATACTTTTGCCACGTTATTTTTTAAATGTTGCAAATATATTGTATGTATATTATTTGTAACTTTATTTAATCGGGGTGTGGCGCAGTTGGTAGCGTACTTGACTGGGGGTCAAGAGGTCGCAAGTTCAAGTCTTGTCACTCCGACTTGATTATAAAGCAGTTGCAAATATCATTTTGTAGCTGCTTTTTTTTTGTACCAACAAATGGGTGGTCTAACAGTATGATTATTTCTTCATAAATGTAATTATTTAGCAGCCCAATTTCGTAATAAAATTGTGACCATCAAAGGTAGTGGAAAGTTCATTAAAAATATTTTTGTTATTTTTTCTTGCTGTGGAAATAAACCCTTCTATTCTGGCATAGTATTCAGCTCCTTTAAAACTTCTGAATGAGTTTGATATTTTTTACTACATTTACTCTATCTCCAATTATATCAATTAGTTATCAAAATGAGTTTTAGAATTTAAATTATATTTTGTTCGATTGCTTTATTTGTGAAATATTTGTTAAATTTGAGGAATATTGAGTTAACCAGATAACCTTAATATTCATATTATAGTATGTTTAAATACTTGTATATCAAGTAAATATTATCTATATATTAGAGATAACTTGTACATATATGAAGTTATAAACAATAAAAACCAATGACAATGAATAATTTAAAACATCAAATTTCACTGCCTAAATCAACTTCCAAAAATGCAGGGATAGCATTGATTATTTTAATTGTTGGATTAATCTTAACTATTGGAGCAACATATTATACCTATTTAGATAAAGAAAAACAAACAAATCAGGAATTTTCGCTGGAATGCAATGAAATAAAGTCAAAAATTGATACTAGATTACATGCACACGCACAACTTTTAAGAAGTGGCGCAGCCTATTTTAATTCATCCGATACTATTACACGGCATGAATGGAAAGAATTCATTGAAAACAGTCATATTGAAAAAAACTTACCAGGAATACAAGGCATTGGATTTTCATATATTGTGCCAAAAGCTCAATTACAACAACATATTCAGCATATACGAAATGAAAACAAGCAGGATACAATTATTGGTAAATATAATATCAAACCAATAGGCGAAAGAGAAATATATACTTCAATTATTTATCTCGAACCCTTTGATTTTAGAAATAGAAGAGCTTTTGGATACGATATGTTTTCGGAATCTGTACGGCGCAAAGCTATGGAGCAATCGCGCGATTATGACATAGCTTCTCTTACTGGTAAAGTACTTTTGGTTCAGGAAACAGAAGAGGATTTACAAGCAGGAACACTAATGTATGTACCCGTTTATAAAAAAAACAAACCCACAAAAACGGTTGAAGAATGTAGAGCTGCAATTTTGGGTTGGGTTTATAGTCCCTATCGAATGACTGATTTAATGAAAGGGATTTTGGGACATA
>Ga0307987_1000392_pt1 | contig 26437 bp, 16 predicted proteins | sample EllFjometagen181_FD_203157 | JGI IMG/M metagenome (GOLD analysis project Ga0307987, IMG submission 203157) | Marine microbial communities from Ellis Fjord, Antarctic Ocean - #181 | ecosystem: Environmental > Aquatic > Marine > Unclassified | place: Southern Ocean | collected 2014-10-08 | reverse complement strand
TGTAGCAAGAAGTATATTGGCAGCGTTATATGGTATGTGGAAAAAAGGTGAAGATTATGATTCTGAAATAGATAAAAAAATAAAAAATAAAAAATTCGTGCGTACCATTTAGCCAAGGCTTGTTTAGGTATGTCAGCCAGCGATTGATACGCACGGATGAGGGAAAGTATCACAATTATATTGGCCCACAAGGTCCTGTTTTCCTATGAGTATGCACCCTCAAATTTCCGCAAATTTTCATAGGCTTTTAAGTCTCCAAAAGATGTGTGGGAAAACAACAACTAAGTTATTTCCTTAATATCATGGAAAATAATTATCATCGTGACTAATGATAACGCTGGTATACATTTAATTTGAATTGGAAAAATGGAGCAATGAATTATTAGTTGAAGAAGCATACGAGGATGCCCTAAGAGTCAAAAAATATTTTTAAGGGTTATGGGGAGAGTATTTTCTTGACTCTTAGTTTCAAAGATATAATTGAATCGTTCTTTACAGCAGGAATATCTCTTGATACAAAGTTATTAATCAAAATTAAGTGTCTCTTTACATTTTTCTGAAAGTTTGAACATGGCCATCCGTATTGGCATCTGCACCAGTGCTCGGGTAGCTCCCCAGCGTTGCTCTATCCCCTGGACAGGTAATTGAAAAGTAGCAAAGGACATGGTACACATCAATAATAATTTGAAATATTGGAGCCATCCTAACATTGCGGATTGTACTCAAAATGGGGGCAAGTCAAATACTCATAGTTTCTGCGAGAGGTTCAACATTAAAATAAACAGAATCTGTCAACAATAGAAAATTGATCTTTAAAAAAAACCAGGGCTCACAAAAAATAAAAAATAACTTGAAAATCGTAGTTTGAAAATTTATTAAGAAGGTTCAAATTAATGACTGATATAAATTTTTATCGACCATTGGATACTAACTAATTTGGATAAGGATGGATGATATGAGACGAACCGGATGGGTCATAATAATCGTAATCTTCTGTTTTTTCTGGTGTAATACGCTTCAAGCACAAAATGCACATGAGGTACACCTCAAGGACCGTGTAGACTATCTGGAATGGCCTGAATATCCGTTTAAGTACGATACCGCTGTGGTGGGGAATAAAAGCACTCTATTTTACCCGGATGCCCACCTGGAAGATGGCCAAGACCTTAGCACACTTTCCGAAGGAATTTTACTGCCCTTTGGTGAGGTTATACCCATCATCGATAGGATCGAAAATCAGGATGGAATGTATGGTGCGCTCTTTAATTTTGGCGGTCATCTCAATTTTTTTTACAAGACACGATGGCATAATCAAAAAGGCCTGATATTTGGTGCGGATCTGAGTGGGCTCCAGCGTAATCTATCTATGAATACCATGACTGCCCTGACCTACAAATCCAATGGGCTCTTTAATGAGTTCCCTCCGTTTTCCGGATACCACATGCTTTCTGAAGGGATTCTGGATCGCATACAAAAGGACCGCCTGGCCTTCCAGGAAGTGAGACCTGACGAGTACAGGCTTTCCCTTAAACGACCCGACGATATGATCTCATTATACATGAATGAAGCCGATCAAAAGCTGTCTACCGTCTTTATCACCACAGATCTGTTTGCTAACAGCCTCCACCTGTTCTTTAACCAATACCTGCAATATGTGGAGGAAAACCATTTTATTCCAGGTCTTGCCCGGCTGGTGGATAGCTACATTGAAAAGTTAGTAGAACTGGAAAAAGAAAATACCGATTTGGTAAAAGATTCGGTATATACCAGCACCCTGAAACTTGCCCAGGCTTACTTTCAGACTGCCCAGGCCCTCATTGCCCTGGCTCCGGACAGGGTCGAGCAGCCCAGCAAAATAGGTGGAAAGAGCGTTGCTTATCAACCCAAAGATACCCGGATGGTCCTGGCAGGATTCCCGGATGCTGTGGTGCAGGAAATCAAGCTTATCCTGGATCACAATAAATATGAAAAATCCCCTAATTTTAACTACATGGAAGACTACACCCAGTTTAAACCCCGAGGGCATTATACCAAGAACGGGGTTTTAGAAGCCTATTTTAGAACCATGATGTGGTTTGGCCGGCTGCATATTTATATGTCCACAGGCAAACTTCAGTCTGATCAAGGCGACATGGGTGTCCCTAAAGGACCCACGGCTATGGCACTTTCAAGGAAGTTGATGCCCGTGGCCATGCTCATTACCAGCATCAACACAGAAAATGAAGAAATTCACAGGCAATGGGAATCACTTTTCAAGCCTGTCACCCGTTTGATCGGTATGAGCGACGACCTTTCTTTTCATGACACCATTCCTTTTTTTAAATCACTGAAGATTGCGGATTTTTCCAAGTGGGTGGCATCAGATAAAAATATTATTCATGCATTGAACAAAGCGCATAAAGAACTCAGACTGCCACTGATTGCCGGCAATTCAGTTTTCCAAGCCCCTTCGGGCAATGAAAACAAGCCGCCCATGGGATGGCGTCTGTTCGGCCAGCGCTTTACCTATGATTCTTTTATCCACACCCAGGTCTCCACGCCACGCCTTAAGGATCGCAATATTGTACGGGGACTGGACATCATGACGGTTTTCGGTTCAAAAACAGCAGACAGCCTGCTCCGGCATTCGGATTATCCTAAAATCCCTCAGCTGGAAAAAAAACTCTATGACCTCAAGCTCGGTTTTGAAGGAATGGAGCCGGATATCTGGACCAAAACTTACTATAACCGGGTCTTGGAAATGATAAAAGCTCAAGCCCTTTTTGAGCCTGGTGCCGGGTTCTTTTTCACTGAAACCCCGGCTTGGGGAATCAAATCTCAGCTCTCAGCCCACGGCACCTGGGCAGCTTTGCGCCACGATACCATCCTCTATGTCAAACAGGTCTATAGTGCTTTGAAAACAGGCGCGTCATTTGATCCCACCTTCCGCACCCTGGATCTGCCTGAACCCGTCCATTACCTGGAACCCAACCCTGATTTCTTTGACAGCGCCCTGGCATCCATTGAAGAACTTGAACAGCTTACCCATGAGTTTAATCTTGGCAGTGATATATTCAACCCTCGTTTACAGGCCTGGAAAACCATTCTGAAGCGCTGTATCTCTATCATTGCCAAGGAAAAGGCCAACCAGCACGTGTCCAAAAAGGATATTCAATGGCTTCCGAGCATTCCTTTTCACATGGCCGGTCTTGTGCTCCCCCCTGAAGCAAAGCGAATCAAGTCGATGGCGCATCCGGAATCCCTCAAGGGGGCGATTATTGCAGATGTATATACCAATACCCGGTTTAAGCAGGCATTGGAAGTGGGCACCGGCATCCCATACCGCATCTATGTGGCACTCAATGACCGTCAGGGCAAAAAACGGATCGCAGTGGGTTATACCTTCAGTTACTACGAGTTCATGGTCTCTCAGAGCCAGCGAATGAATACACAGGAGTGGCAGAAACTGGTTTACACTTCCAACCCGGAACTGTCTGGAAAAAAACCGTTCTGGTCAAAGGAGATTGCACTACCGCCAAAGCAAAAGGTAAAATAATTATATTTTGAACTATCAAGGATCAAAGGCAAACTTATCCTTCCCTCTCCCCAATTAAAGGACTGTGAAGAATAAATTGCGTTTAACTGCGTAAAGATACCCTATATATAATTTTTGATGAGCCATAAACAGGTAGCAAAAATGAGAACAATTGAAAACAACCCATGCCATTTCGCCCAAACATACTGCCTGTCCAATCCCTTTAATGTAAAATAGGTCATAAAAAAGATTGGAACAGCAAACAAAAATATAATGGTATTGGAAATATCAAATAATGAGAAGCTGGACAGTCCGCCTGACTTTTCTATGTTAAACAGCAGCCAGAGAGCCAAAATCAATACAATCAGAACATATTGGCTACCTTTGAAAAAGGCATATAATACTCCTTTGGAAAAGTGTTCAGGTGTGCTCATTGTTTTTACTTGGTTGCTGGTTTTAAATGCCTTTATATTGCCATATAAATATATGAATAAAGCACTGGTGCAGTATAAAATAATTCCCGCCCTCGGGATCAAAGTATCAAACATAAATTGATAATCGAGTACAAAGACCATGCACCCTGCAAGCAATGACAAGACTGCCCGGCCGCTGTTCAGATATCCTTTAAGAATGTCGTTGAACCGAATCTTGACAAACGATAAACCCAGCAGCGCAATCCATATCCCGATGGCGATCGCATAAATTATGGCCACTTCGCCTGAGCTTTCCTGAATCAACTGAGTGCCTGTAAAATCGGTGGGCCGACCCGAACTGCAAGACTTTACACCGACAAAAGGCAAGAAAAAAGAAAACAGGCAAATCAACTTTAGTGCTCTTAAAATATAGTCTCGATGTTTTTTGATCATCGTATAACTCAGTATTTGTATATTATTTTATTTTCCATGATGATAATGCTTAGCACAAATCTTTGTTAAAGAAACGTAAAAATAGATATTTGCTCTTATTTTTTCATGATCTATAATTGAGTAAATATATGTGCAGGACACTGAGGCCAGGCAAAAGTTAAAAGTTGTATTTTTGAATATATTGAAGTCCTTTATAATTGTCTGAGAAGGCTTTCTTATAGCGGGTGTGAGAAACTTCAGATTTCCGAGAACAGATATTTGATAAAATAATACAAGACTGCAGTATGACTTTGTCTTTACTCATTCAAAGAAAGATTAGAAAAGAGAAAAATGAAAACGAAATTGATCATTCTTCCAATTTTTATTATTATCATCATTTTCACAATCTCCTCTATTGCTTTTTCCAACGCAAATAAAAACCTACAAACATTAGTAAAAGGAAACAGTGCTTTTGGCTTTGATTTATATCAAAAACTTAAAGGCAAAGAGGGAAATTTATTTTTTTCACCTTACAGCATCTCTACAGCACTTGCCATGACATATGCCGGTGCAAGGGGGCAAACAAAAACAGGAATGGCAGAAGTCCTACATTTTTTTTTAAAGCAAAACCCATTACATTCCTCGCTTTCAACGCTTCAGTCTAAATTAAATGCTATTCAGGACAAAGGCCATGTTGAATTTCGTTGATTTTTTTAAAAAAATCGAAACTGCAAGGGAAACAATAAATATCTGGGTAAAAAACCGAACAAAACAGAAATTCAAAGAATTTATCAAACCGGGCATGATCGATTCTCATACAACTTTGGTACTCTGTAATGCGATTTATTTCAATGGCGACTGGCAGAGCCGATTCAAAAATAAAACAATTGACGCTGATTTTTATATTTCCCTTAATAAAACAATCAAAGCTCCCATGATGAGCCAGACATCATCATTTTAATTTTAAACTTTCAGTGATTTTAGTGCTATAGAGTTGCCGTATAAAGGAAATGATTTATCTATGGTGATCTTTCTTCCTAAAGAAATAAACGGCTTAACAGAGTTTAAAAATTAACTAGCCCATGAGAATGTAAAAAATTGGATAGATAAGCTTTTTAATTCAAGCACGTCAGAAATACGTGTAAGCTTAAGTAAATTTAAAACGGCATGTGAATTTGAATTAGCAGACCCTCTTGCTAAAATGGGTATGCCACAAGCATTTGCAAATGCAGATTTTTCTGGGACGACTGGCAAGAAAGACCTTGAAATAAGTAAAGTTATCCATAAAGCCTTTGTAGATGTTAATGAGCAAGGCACAAAAGTCGGTGCAGCGACAGCTGTTGTTAAGAGAAGAAAGAGTATTAGCAGACCATTTAAGTTTCGAACAGACCATCTATTCGTATTCTTGATACGTGATAATCAAACAGAAACTATATTGTTTGTTGGCAGAATCATTGATCCTACAAAATAATAAAAATCTGCAACACGGCCATCCTTTTGAAATTTGATTACCATATATGAACCAGAACCAATATCAAAAAGCATTATGGCATATTCTTGTATATAATATATTTACATCATTTTATCAGATTTCAGAAAATTATTTTCAAAATTTGAGCGGCTGGAAAATGTATCTCCAATAAAATTTACCGGAAAATTTATTCATTTGGTTTTAATCTTTCCCATATATTTGATTTTCAAATCTGAGGATAGAAAGTTTGTCTATACCATATGCGGTGTTCGGAGAAGTTTATAAAAAAGCGAGACTTCCAGAGGAAAGTCCGGAGGAATTGTTTGATCCGATCTGTCAGTTTTTCAAAAATTTCTTCAAGAATAAAATTGGTATCTTTGATACTCAGGGCGCCTTATGGCTGTTCCCATAAGGATAATTATTGTTGAGTTTAAAAAAAAATTTAAAGAACTTTAACGGTTTAGCAGTCTATACACTGCAAAAACAGTTAATGCAGGAATCCCAACAAGGAAAATGACTGTTAGCTCGATCCCCAATGATTGTTTTAGAGAAACATTGGTGACTGAAAAAATGAAATGTGCTAATACCACCAACAGTACCAGGCCAATAGGAATCCCCAATAATGCAGACCGAAAAATATTCATTTTTTTGGATAATTTGAGGGTAGGGTCATATCCAAATACTGTTTTTAATAGGTTATTCATATCATTTTCAAAGCTGGAATGACGCAGCTCCATGGCATTCTTTTTACATAATGGCCGCATACCGGGCGGCAATTGATATCCATCAGGCATTGATGCATTGTCTATCAAAATAGGGTAAAATTTACTCCCAGCATTAAGACCGATTTCTACTTCCTTACGCACAAAATCGTCGACATCCATCATTCGGTTATTGTCAGGCGGGCCCATCCATTCTTTTCCTATTAAACAAATAAATATTTCAGATCGAGTTATGGCATTATTAATAACATCTTCGAAGACTGCACCACCTTCAATAGCTTCAACATCAATGAAAATAAAAACCTTCGGGCAAAATGCCTTTATCCGGTCTTTTATTCTACCTGCCATAGCAGCAGAATCATTTCTGCGGTAACTAATAAATATAGTTTTCGGAATATTCATCCTAATCTTCTCCAACCAATGAGTTCCATATACCTGATCGCATTAAATGAGTCTTAGCCTGGTGATTACCCGGCAATACCAGATAATCTTTCTGCGGCAAAGAGCTTTTCGTCTGCTGCTTTGAGAATTCATACACGAGGGCATTAACCTGATGCAAAACTTTGTATTGTTGACTTGATATTGAGGTAGGCAAACTTGGACTTCCCTCTTTAATCCACATCTCTGCCTTTTGGGCTGAAACTTGCTCATCATCAAAACTTGTCAATGGTTGTGGAGTGACTGTGAAAACAATTATACGGTAGAATCCTGGCTCTGCAAAAAAAAGCGCATTCAAATACTCAGTTAACGAAAAATTGATAGATTTTTTATTCATCGAAATCCATCGTTTGTCACCTTCGACTGGAACACCGCGTTGGTCAATTTGTTCCATTCGTGTCACCATTGCAAACCCACCGAAATGCATAGGATCTGGTATTCCATAAAAGGCAATATCAAAGTAACCTGATTGATCCAGAGCTGTACGAATTCTCTCTGACAATTGACCCAAAGTTAATAAGGTTTCACTTTTTTTATCGAATAACAAATGTCTGCTAATAGCGGTTGATGAAGAGGGTCTTGGTGGAGGCCAACTGAAAGAAGTAATTGATGATGTTGAAAAAACACCTTCAAGTGCAGAGGCTTTTCGGGCAAGGGCTTTTGGGGGAGAGGGTTCTGGGGGAGAGTCATTTTGGGCAGAGGCTTTTTGGGCAGAGGCTTTTTGGAGGGATTCATGTTCAGGGGCTTTTTTAAAAAAATAAAAATCTCCAGTTAAAGAAGAAGACTCCCATGGAATTTGTCTATTGTCAGTTTCTTTACCTACGGCAATTCGAATATTTTTAAAAACTTCTTCAATTCTTAATTGAGGCTTTTTAAGATTATTGAGCAGATGCTTAGTGAAAATACTGTTTCTATCTGTGCCATCGATGGTAACTGATCCAGGTGAAGTCGCATATGCTACTAAAGAACCCCTTGGTGCATCCATGCGAGCCAGTCCGGGTGCAGAAGATTTGAAACCACTGGCAAAAGGATTGTTCCTGCAGGCATCAAGTATCACAATATTCAGTTGATTGCCTGCAATTTCCATTATATGAAGAATTTGACTTACATCTACAGCTTCATACTCAATATCTATTTTTGATTCAATACTCGATTCAACAGGAATAAGATAGTTTCGACCTTTAACCTGGAGCCCGTGGCCTGCATAGTAAAAAAGTCCGACATCACCTTTTCTTAGGCTCTTGCCAAATTTTCTAATAGCTGAAGCCATCGTTTTTAAATTTACATTTGTTTTTAGTGTAACATCAAATCCTTTGGCATTAAGAACTGCAGCTATATCGTTGGCATCATTGACTGGGTTCCTTAACTGGGTTGATAAGTAGTAGTCGCCATTCCCAATTACAAGAGCGGTACGGTTTACCGCATTGGCATCTATTGTATTTAGAATAAAGACAGTTAAAAAAACAAATAAATGAAAAGCATACTTTCTCATGGTGCGCCCTATTGATCAATGTTAATATTTGAACTCATATAGTTTTTATCGAACAACTATCAGATTTTTACAAGAGATAATCAAGAAATTTAATTGGATAATGGTAGGATCTTAAATTAAAACTTATTTTTCATTTTACTATCATTTTTGAAACTCAAAGATACTTGCATTATCATGACTTCAACTTTTGTCGGAAAACTGTTTTGATTTGTATTGGTATCTTTAAGATTTTCCACTGTGGACTATATCTTCAAAGAAATCCCCAAAACGATGAATTTCAAGGTCTATACTATTATTAATAGGGCTCAGTCCTGAAGAAATTTGGGCACCCCCACATGTGGTAACTCACAATTTCTCAGTTTTGAATTTTCAATTCAATTTTATACCCCTGTGGCAGTAGTCCAGGATGATTTTTCATATTCAACTTATTCTCCAATATACTTTCAAGGGATCTTAATTTTTTTGGCCATGCGGTTTTCCATATAGATGAATCTCACATCAAAGATTAAAAATCTTGTTTATACCAAATGTGGTTTTCTGGAAATATATAAAAAGCCCGGACTGGTGGATGAATCCTTTATAATCAGATAAATTATCAGCGAATGGTCAATAGAATCATTGAATTTTTCAGGCTGGTATGTTATTCAAAATTCAAAAATAATTCCCCATTAAATGAGAAATAGCAAATAGTCTATGACGAATGTTGACACAACAAAGGATTCCTCTGACCCTGCTGCTGACAAGAAACTGATTGCCTGTCATGAATGTGATCTTCTTCATCGGCACAGACCAGTTCCCAAAGGGGGCAAAGCCCTTTGTACAAGGTGCGGAGCTTTTTTATATCAAAACATACCCCATAGCATTGAAAAGTCTCTGGCTCTGAATCTGGCTGCTTTTATGCTTTTTATCATGGCCAATAGCTTTCCTTTTCTTTCCCTTGAGATAAGCGGCCGCTTTGTGGAAAACTATTTTCTCTCCGGTGCGTTGATGCTCTATGAACTGGGCATGGGTGAGGTGGGTCTCCTGGTGCTGCTCACTAGTATTCTCTTTCCATTTTTAACTATAGCAGGCATGCTCTATATCCTGGTGCCTGTACACTTGGGGCACAGACCCAGGCATATGGCTCTCGTGTATCGCGTGGTAAGGGCGGTAAAACCATGGAGCCTTATTTCAGTGTTTATGCTCGGGGTGCTGATCTCCTTTGTGAAGCTTTTGGATCTTGCAGACATCATTCCGGGAATCTCTTTGTTCTCTTTCATCGGTCTCATGGTGGTTCTGGCAGCGGCCCATGCCAATTTGGATCCCTTTGTGCTCTGGCCCCATACTCGGGTGGGATTGGATGTTCATATACCTGAGACCCGGGGTCAAACAGCACGGGATTGCGGGGTGATCAGCTGCCATACCTGCGGCCTTCTTGTGTCCGAGGCCCAGGGGTCAAATCATTGCCCCAGATGTAGCAGTCCTGTTCACGGTCGGAAATCCAACAGCCTTGAGCGGACCTGGGCCCTGATTTTTTCTGCTTTGATTTTATTTATTCCGGCCAATGTGTATCCTGTGATGACGGTGATTCAGTTTGGGCAGGGTTACCCCTCCACCATTCTGGGGGGAGTTGTTCATCTCATTGAAGGGGGCATGTGGATATTGGCCATGATAATTTTCTTTGCCAGTATTGTTGTGCCGGGGCTAAAACTTATTGTGCTCTCTTTTTTGTTGATTTCCATTCAAAAAAAAACATCCTGGCGCAACCGGGACCGGACCTTTTTATTTAGGGTCACCGAAGTGGTGGGGGCCTGGTCCATGGTTGATATTTATGTGGTTGCTGTTTTGGCGGGACTGGTGAACCTTGGTGCTTTGTCCAGCATAATGCCTGGGATTGGTGTGGCTTTTTTCGGTGCGGTTGTGGTGATCACCATGTTTGCCGCACACAGTTTTGACCCTAGATTGATCTGGGATAACTCTGAAAGGTTGAAATGACAGATTATTCTAATGAATACGATCCCGTAGCTTCTACCGATTCTGCAGTCCCACCTGAACCGGAAGTTAAGACACGGGCCAGTATCTCTCTGGTGTGGCTGATTCCAGTTATCACCGCCTTGATTGGCGGATGGCTTGTTTTTAAAACGATTACGGAAAAAGGTCCCCAAATCGAAGTTACCTTTAAGACAGCTGAAGGCATTGAGGCTGGAAAAACCAGGATAAAGTACAAGGAGATTGACATTGGTGTGGTGGATGCAGTTGGATTCAGCAGGGATTTTTCCAATGTCATTCTCTCGGTGTCCATGGACAAGGGCACAGAATCTTTTCTCGGGAGGGGGACACGGTTCTGGGTGGTTAAGCCCACCCTGTCCCTGCGTGGTGCAACGGGTCTGGGTACCCTTTTGTCCGGATCCTACATTGAGATTGAGCCGGGCCAGGGGGAGGTGCAGACCCATTTTGAAGGGCTTGATAAAATCCCGGTGGTCAGAGCTGATGTGGCAGGGAAAAAAATTATGCTCCTCACCAAAAAACTCAGCTCCATTGACACAGGGTCACCCATCTATTATCAAGGGATTCTGGCCGGGGAGGTTATGGGCTGGAAATTGGGAAATGACCGGAAAAGCATATTTATCCACGCGTTTGTTATGGCCCCCTATGATACACTGGTAAAAGGCAATACCAAATTCTGGAATATCAGCGGGGTGGATCTTTCCATGGGATCAGAGGGAATCACTGTGCGCACGGAGTCATTGGCATCCCTTCTTTATGGGGGAATTGCCTTTGAAACCCCGGATACTCTGGAGGAAATCAAGGAGGATGTGGAAGGGCTGGCCTTTACTTTGTATGACAATTACGAAAATATCCACGATGCTGCCTTTATAAAAAAGATTACCTGTGTCCTCTTTTTTAAAGGATCTGTCCGGGGGCTGAACCTGGGGGCACCTGTGGAGTTCAAAGGGATCAAGGTGGGTGTTGTAAAACAGATTCGTCTGGAATTTGACAGCTCGGATGCCTCCTTTAAAATTCCTGTTTTGGTGGAGATAGAGCCTGAACGCTTTCTCACTGACACAGAGGCAGACATTGATGCACCTCTGGAGACCCTGGACACACTTATCAGCCACGGACTTCGGGCCAGATTACAGACCGGAAGCCTGTTCACAGGCCAATTGTTTGTGGAACTTGACATGTATCCGGATGAGCCTGTGCGCATGGTTGGAGCCGGCACCCCCTTTATTGAACTGCCCACCATTCCTGCTGATTTTGCCCAGATGACCACTTCTGTGAAAAATATTCTGGTCAAGATGGAAAAACTGGACATTGAAGAAATTGGATCAGAGCTCCTTTCTATCCTCCAGGGCGCTAACAAGGTTGTCCAGGGGGCTGGCAAGCTGATTAACAAAAAAGAACTTGAAGAGGCTGTGGATGATTTTAAAACCTCTCTGACCCTTTTAAAACAGATACTGGGCAAGCTGGACCAGCACGTGGAACCCATTGCCGCAAATCTGGAAAATGCCATTGGCGCAAGCCACAAAGCCCTGGAAAAAACCCAGACTACATTGGGACTGTTGGGCGAGGTGCTCAGCCCCAATTCCCCACTTCAGCATCAGATACTGGAATTGGCCTCAGAGATGAGTGAGATGGCCCGTTCCATTCGAACTCTTGTGGATATGCTGGAACGGCATCCCAATTCCATAATCTTCGGCAAGGATCCGCCGTAACCCAAAAAATAGGACAGATAAATAGGATAGATCAGGAGAAGCTGAATGCAGAATAATTGTGAAAACCATTGGGTAACCGTTCATTTGACATTGGTTGTGATTCTTGCCGGAATCCTATTCTCTGGATGTCTGGGAACCAACCCGGTTACCCCCACCCGGTTCTATGTGCTCACCCCTGCCCAATATGACAACAGACTTGTGTCAAAGACAAAGGGGGGCAATTCCCAGGCTCCCAAAATATCTCTGGAAATTGCGGCCCTGCGTTTGCCCCAGTACCTGGAAAAACCTCAGATTGTCACCCGGACCAGCGAAAACCAGCTGGAACTGGCAGAATACCACCAGTGGGGCGGAAATCTTCGGAAAAATATGACCCGGGTCTTTGCCCGGAACATGTCCATCCTTTTGTCCACCCCCCATGTGTCGGTGACCCCGTTCCATCCCTCCACGCCGTCTGATTTTCGTATTGAGGTGGATGTGATGCAGTTTGAGGCTGATTCCACGGGACAGGTGATATTGTCTGCCCAGTGGAGGCTGTTCAGGGGCAGATCAGGGAAACCTTTGTCCACCCGGATTTCAGATCTTAAAAGTCCTGAACTCAAGGCCCCTATGGATGTTGGCCAGACAGTGACTGCCATGGGCGAACTTTTGGGCGAGTTCTGTGTGATCCTGGGCCAGGAGATTCTTATCCATGTCCAGGAGACAAAAGCTCCATGAGAGCCTTTGGGAATAAGGACAGCACCCAGAGCTTCCAAGGGGGTAAAATTCCATTTTCAGATCCAGTACGTATTGCTACTGTGCTCCTGTTCTCTCTTTTTTTTCTGCCCTGCGCTGTAGGCCAGTCATGGGCAGGTGATTTAAAAACAGATCCCATGTCCACCACCATATCCGGTCGGATTCCCAGTGAAAATTTAGATCTGGTCCCCAATGCAGACCAAACCATTCAAAATTCTTATACCGGTTCACAGATCATGGCTGAGGTTTTCCAGCGTCACAAGCTCTTTCCCTATGTATATGAAGAACAGACCATGGTACTTACGGACAAGGCCGGGCATCGGGATGTCAGGAAAATGAGGCGGTTCTCCAGGCTGGAAAAAGGCGGCACTGCCAAAATTCTTCTGGTGTTTGATTCTCCGGCCGAGGTCCGGGGAACGGCATTGCGAATCATCCGACATGGCACTGGATCTGTGGAAAATCAGATCTACCTGCCGGCCCTGGGGGAGGAGTTGTCTTCGGGGCAGGCAAAGGACCAGGGCCGGGATTTCCTGGGAACTGATTTTGCTCTGGAAGATCTCATGGAAAGCCTGAATGATTTTCGTTATCTGCGCAAGCCGGATCAATCCATCGCCAAGACAGTTTATTTTGTTGTTGATGCCTTTCCAGCGGATGATAAAAAAAGTGGGCATACCGGTTACAGCATGCGCAGGTTTTTTATCCGTCAGGACATCTACTATATTGTCCGCACAGACTATTATGACCGGGGATTCAGATTTTATAAACAATTGACCAGTCATGATCTTCAACAGGTGGATAGACATATGTGGCGGGCCAATATGCTTTTTATGGAGAATCAGCGGCAGAATCACACCACACTCATAAAAATTGACCGCCGGGTGTTTTCCCGGGATTATGTTCTCCCGAAAATTTTTACCCCAGCGTGGGTTGGGGAGAACCGGCATATTAACGTGGAACCCAATGTGGAATCTGGCCTTGGGGAGGGCTCATTTGACAGGAACCAGAGCACCAATATTGATAACAGTATAGGGAACTGATTTATGTTTATCCGATTTCTCATGGTTGGAGCAACCCATCGTCTGGCTGTTTTTTTGTTTGTGGCGGTTATCACTTGCATCACCGGCCTGGGCCTGCCGAAACTGAGTATGAACACCAGTTTTGACAGCCTGATACCCAAGTCCCATCCAGATAAAAAAGCCTATGATCTCATTGTTCAGGAGTTTGGTACGGATAATCGTTCCATTGTCTATGTCAAAGATAAAGATCTCTGGTCCCAGGGCAAACTGGCTGCCCTTGAAAAACTTCACTTTGAACTGGAGGGACTTGAGTTTGTCAGGCGGGTGGATGATCTGTTTACCCTGCGCAGCATCCGGGGAGCCAAAGGACGGGTGGATTCCAAAATTCTTCTGAAACACGCACCAAAAGATCCTCTGGTGATTGAACAGGCAAGATCTGACGCCCTGTATAACCCTTTGCTGGTGGGAAATCTGATTTCAAAAGACGGGACTGCCACAGCCTTGGTGGTTTCTTTGTATGATTCAACCGGGTCTGATCTTCAAGTGAATAAGGCTCTGGAAAAGACCCTTGAACCCTTCCACACCGTTTTTCAGGATGTGTTCCAGGTGAGCGGACCCAGAATAAATTCAGAACTTTCCAACATTCTGCTTTCAGACCTCAAGTTTTTGGCGCCCCTGTCTGCCTTGGTTCTTGTGGTATCTATCCTGTTTTTTCTCCGCAGCGGGTTTGCAGCCTTTCTCCCTTTGGTGACCTCTGGGCTAAGCATTTTATGGGCCTTTGGGATCATGGGATGGATCGGGCTTCCCCTGAATATTTTAACAGCCATGCTCCCCTCTTTGATTGTGGTTATTGGCTCCACCGAAGACACCCACATGATCTCTTCCTATTTCCACGGGGTGTCACAGGTTAAAGAGAACCATCGGGCTTTTGCCACTCGGTTTATGATGAAGCACCTGGGGATTCCCCTGACCCTCACTGTTCTGACCACAGCCCTGGGATTTGCCAGCAATATGTTTAATAGCATGGGCATTATCCAGGAATTTGCCATTGTCTCCACCATTGCTATTTTAGCCAATGGACTGATCACCATTTTTGTTGTGCCCATGGCCCTGTCTGTCATGGGGCCGCGGCAATCAAGAATTTACACGGACAGCTCATCACTTGTAGGCCTGCCCGCCATGTTTGTAAAAATGTTCGGATACACCAAAACCCGTTTTCCCCGGTCAATTCTCGTTGCCACTGCTCTATTATGCCTCTTTTTTGTTTACCAATGCTCTAAGCTTTATGTCACTAATGATCCTCTGTCCTATTTTCAAAAGGATCAACCCCTGATTGAAGACACCCAAAAAATTCATGAGAACCTGGCCGGGATGAAGTTTTTTTATGTGTCCCTGGTATCCAAACAGGAAAAGGCCTTTCTTGAACCCAGGGCGGTTAAAAAGCTGGCTTTGATTCAGAATTTCATGGACAAGCAAAAGGGGTTTGATACTAGCCTGTCCCTGGCTGATCACCTGTCCCTGGTGAACCGTGAGTTCCATGGGGGGGACAGTGAATACTTTCGTGTACCTGACCGGAAAAAACTCATTGCCCAATACCTGCTTTTCTTCCACCGCAGGGATCTGCAGAATTATGTGAACCATGATTATACCAGGGCCTGTATTGTTGTCCGCCATAATATCAGTGACTCCAGTATATTGAACAAGTATGTCAGGGAGCTTCGTGAGGTGGTGCCCACCATTGCCGGTCCCGGGTTCCAGGTGGATATAGTGGGGGAAAACCTTATGATCAATGAGGCTGCAGAAGACCTTATTGTGGCCCAGGTAAAATCCTTGGGTATTCTGCTTGGGGTGATTTTTATTATTACCTCCATCATGTTTACCTCATTTAAGGGCGGAATCATTGCCCTGATCCCAAGCCTGATACCAGTGGTGCTGATGTTCGGCATCATGGGCTTGCTGAAAATTCCATTGAACCCCGGAACTATAATAGTGGCTGTGATTTCCATAGGAATTGCCATTGACGGCACCCTTCACCTGTTTGCCCGTTACAATGAATTGTGCCGGCGCACGTCGGATTATGATGCCGCGGTCCTTGAAACCGTAAGCCAGGAAGCCACCCCCATGGTCACCACCAGCCTGGCCCTGGCCCTGGGGTTTGGTATTCTTTTGTTTTCTGATTTCACAATTATTGCCCAGTTTGGGGCCCTGTCGGCAATCACCATGCTGTTTTCTCTGTTTGCCAATCTTTTAATCACTCCCATTATCATGTCCCGGGTCCGTCTGGTGGGTCTTTATCAGATTCTGGCCCTGAAAACCCATGAATCTGTTCTGGAGAACAGCCCGCTGCTCCAGGGTATGACCAATTACCAGAAGCGCAAGGCCATTCTGATTTCAGAAGTCAGTGAGTTTGAGAAGGGAGAATTGCTGCTGAAAAAGGGGACCTTAGGCAGAAGCATGTATTTGATTCTCTCGGGCCGGGTGGATGTATTACGGACGAAGGGAGGTGAGGAGCGATGCCTTGCCAGTTTCGGACCGGGGGAGATCTTTGGTGAGATCGGTTACGTCAGGCAGATTCAGCGTACCGCCGATGTCAGGGCAGCCACCCCGGTGGAGGTCCTGAGATTCGATCATAAGAAAATGGAGCAGGATCTGAAATTCTTCCCCTTTATTGTGGCCAAGCTGAATTTCAATATCAGCCGGGTTCTTGGGGAGCGCCTGGCAGATACCAATGAGGCCATGGATACACAGGCATTTCCTCAGGCCTTTTCATCAAAGGAAAAATTGGAATAGAGCAGTATTATCAGATTGATTTTTAAGGAAAGTAATCCGAATATGGGACCGATAGCCAGGGTTAAAAAGGTGGTCATGCCGTTTTCAAGCACCTGGATCATTTCCTGTCGTGGTATGGCATCCTTGATGGCAAAAAATAATATTTACCTTCCTGGACAAAATATTTCAAGATTAAATTCTTAGTCCAAATACAATGCCACAAAAAATGAAAAGCCCGAGTATGAATCGGGCTATTCAAATAAAGGAACTAAGTTGTAATGACATTAGGAGGCGACCAAAATGTAAAAAAAGGTCACTGTTATTACAGAAAGATAATTATTATAAAAAACTATCTTTGTAAATAGGTATAAACCCCTATTTTTCAACAAATTTAGATGTTTTTCACTTGTTTTTTAACATTTTTTATTAGATATAGTCTCCTTCTAAAAAATATACCTAAAAATTATCAAAATTACTTTTCACAGAATTTAAAAATGTCTATCTTGAATCTGAAGAAAAATGGTTTTGTTGAAAATTGGCTGAAACGTAATCTTTTATATTAATCTGAGTCTCCAATATGATTGAATGGAATCTTTGTCAGTTTGATTGTGGCAATTTCCCATATATTGGAATGAAAAATCGTTGTAAACAAAATATTGTATTCAGTGGGATAAGGACAATCTTTTTTTAAATTATGGCTTCAACCCAAGTATCTTTGATTCCACAATTAACATTTCTTTTTCTATCGCTAACGGTCAATATTCAACCCATTTAATGTAACTTAACAAGCTGTTTTTGATATTTTTTCACCCAGCCATCTGCACCGCATTCTTTTAAAATTTCTATAGCCTTTCCCAAATTTTCTCGGGCCGTGGATGGCTCGTTTCTTCGTTTGAACCATTCTGCGTAAAGGGCGTAATGTTTTCCTAATAAAAACCTCATACCGTTCCTTTGATCTTCTTCAATAGCCTTTTGAATCCAGTTTTGTGCTTCATCCATATGGTTATTATCCATATTTATTAAAACTTCGCCAATATAACCAGAAATCCAACCTTGGGTTACTTTGAGTTTATTATTAACTGAATGGGCATAAAGAGCTTCCAGGTCAATTTCCTCTGGGTTGATCATGCTCCTGGCTCTTATCAAACCAGCTTTTAACCATTCACCTATGGAAGGCATTTGCCGTCCTCCTTTAATTATCCGGTATCCTTTTTCATAAAGTTCTTCAGCTTTTAAAAAATTCCCTTTTTCAAAATAAATTTCACCTAAACAACAATGTGCCCATGTATTCCAAGGTACTTCATTGACCCTTTTACAAAATCCAATGCCTTTTAAAAGATTTTTTTCTGCTTTTTCGAACGACCCTTTTCCATAGTAGAAAAAACCATGAGTACAGTAGGCAAGCCCTTTAGAAAAACTATCCCCGCCTTCTTCAGATAGTTGGATAGCCTCGGTCGACATCTGAAACCCTGAATCAATGTTTCCCGAACCAAATAAACAAAAATATGCAAAAGCTGCTTTAAAAGGTGATAATAAATGTAAAACTCCACCGGAAGCTATTATATCAAGGGATGTTTTTATGTGTGAACTTGCCTTTTTAAATTCACAATTTTGGGCTAAAGCGCATCCAAACCAAGTACTTCCAATAGTTAACGTAATGATATCGTTTGCTTCCTCCGCTATTGTTAAACCCTCTTCAAAAGATTGAACGGCGGCAGAAAAGTTTTCTTTTACATTGGTATAGTATACCCCCTGAATTGTTTTTATTTGACAGAGCCGCCTTTTGTAATCCATTTTTTCAGCAAGGTTAATAATTGGGTCCATAGCCTCTTTGGCTTCAACATAATGGCTGAGTTGGGCAAGATTAAAGGCAAGAATTGTTCGGGCATCGATCATTTTCTTTTGGTCCTCATCGATCAGGGGTAATTTTTCCAGACAGACAATTCTCTTTTTGCCCTGATCAACAGCCTCTCTTACTGAGCCGGCCTTGATCGCCTTTTTTGCTGCCAGTTTGGCGTAGTACTGGCCGTTTTCATAATCTCCTCCGGCCATAAAGTGATCGCAAAGTGTACTGAAATATTCTTCAAGGTTTAGTGGATAAGATTGTTCTATTGCCTCGGCCACAGCTGTGTGGATCACCTTGCGCCTCTTGGTCAGGATCGAGTTGTAAATCACCTCACGGGTCAGGGCGTGTTTGAATATGTAGGTAACGTTTGGGTACACCCCCCGCTCGTAGAGAAGTTCTGCATCTTTAAGTACCGAAAGGTGAGCCAGGAGGTCCTGCTCCGAAAGTTTGGTTACCTTTTGGATGAGTTCGTAGGAAAATTCGCGCTCGATAGCTGATCCAGTCTGAAGTATTTCTTTAGCATCTTCGGCCAAAACATCTACCCTGGCCATAATCACATCCTGAATAGTGGATGGGATAGAAACGTCATCGGGGTTTTTGGTCAGAGCATAAATCGTGTCCTGCCTTCTTATGAACTGGAGATCTTTAAGGGACTTCATAAATTCTTCAAGAAAAAATGGAATACCTTCAGTCTTCTCCAAAATGAGATCCTGAAGATTTTCGGCAACACTGTCGGTAGAAAGAAGATGCGATACCATGGCCAAAGATTCCTGGTTGGAGATTCGGTTCAAGGTTATCTGGCTGTGAAAAGAGCGAGCCCCCCATGTGTGAACGAACTCGGTCCGGTAAGTGAAAATAAGCATCACTCTGGCGCCAGCGATATGATTCAGAAGGTCTTTTAAAATATCTTCGGAGCCTGGATCAATCCAGTGCAGGTCTTCAACTACCAGAATTAATGGTTTAATTTCTGAGCCTTTCAACACTGTACTGGTCTAGGCCTGAATGATATTGTCCTTCTTGCCTTCTGGACTAAAAGAAATCTGGTCGTTGCTGCTGTCTTTTACAGAAAGAAGTTCGAGGAAATAAGGAAGAGTCGTTGTTTCATCGACCTGAAGTAGTTTTAAACCCTGCTTAACTTTGTTCCGGGTTTCCGGTTCTCCATCGTTTTCCAGAATATCAAACTGACCCTTCAAAAGGTCAATTATCGGATGATAGGATTTGCTCTTACTATAAGATAGGCATTTGCCTTCAAGAAAGATCACTTTTTCGTTGGTCATGATTTTCCGAAATTCATAGAGCAGACGACTTTTGCCCATACCGGCATCTGCCACAATGGACACTGCCTGCCCCCTGCCGTCTATAGCACGTTTGTATACATCCTTCAGTAGTTCGAGTTCTCTGTCTCTCCCCATAAAAGGCGTGAGACCCTGTTCGGCGCTCACATCAAACCGGGTCCTCATGTTGTTAGGGGCAATGACCCTGTAAACCTCTACTCCTTTTTTCTTCCCTTTGATTTCTTTTTTCCCCAGGCCCTCAAAACGGAAAAACCCTTCAGTGAGTTTATAGGTTGTTGCGGTAATATAAGTGGTACCGGGTTCAGCCAATCCTTCCATACGAGAAGCCAAATTAACTGTGTCTCCCACGGCCTTGAACTCAACTCGGAGATCATTACCCAAAGTCCCAACGACGACTTGTCCCGTATGGATTCCCACCCGCATCCTAAGCGGCGGGATAATATTGCCTTCCTTTAAAAGTTGCTCATTTAACCGAGCCATTTCCCAGTGTATGGCCAGAGCTGAACGAATGGCCCGTTGAGGTGCATCTTCCAGAGCAATGGGTGTGCCGAAAAGTCCAAGAATCCCGTCGCCGGTCAGCTCGTTAACGGTCCCTTCAAAGGCGTTGACTTTGTGTATTAAAATTTCATAAACCCGGTTCATGAGGTTGAAAGCTTCTTCGGAACCGAGTTTTTCAGTGAGTGGAGTATATCCTGCCAGATCGCAGAACAGGACTGTGACTTGCCTTTTCTCACCCTCGATCCGACCCTTTTGGGTTAGAATTTTTTCTGATAGACCTGTTGGGAGATAGCTCTTCAGCTTGGCTATGGGATCAATGGGGAGTTTAACATCAGGAGTGGAGACCGTATCGGATAAAGCTTGCCCGCATTGGCCGCAGAACTTTGATCCTGTGGGAATTATTGTTTCACAACCAGGGCACACTAATTCAGTTTTTGTCCCACATTCCTCACAGAAATTCACGCCTTCTCGATTTTCGAATCGGCATTTTTGGCACTGCATGTACCCCTCCTGTTGATATTAAATTTAACTATCATGACCTTCAAAACATAAATATTTTTTTATCAAAGAATCTGAAGAATGTCTCATGGTTTTTTAAATTATTATTTTAATTCCACTTTATTGGCCAAGATAATTATCTAAGGCTATTCTTCTATTTTCAACGATATATAGATCACATTTTCCGAAATCCCAGATATTTTTTGGAAAATTCCCGTTGGTTTCCAATAAAAAACAATGGGAGCTTAATTGATCTGATCTTGTATCTTTCTATAAAATTTAATTGTTAATTATAAATTTAATTGTCTTACACCTAGCTTAATACTGTGTCTATTTTTTTTAAAGATGAAAGACCCGGTGGTAAGCCAGGTCTTTCAAGTTGAGGAACTAATTTGCAATAAAAGCGGAGGAGTCCAAAATGAAGAATAAAAGACAGACTCTTATCACAGCTAAGAATAATTTATTATAAAAAATTGTTCCTGTAAATAGGTAAAAATCCCTATTTTTTCAATAAATTATAGGTATTTTTACCTATTGACGAACTTTTTTACGTTTGTTAGATCTTTAATCAAGGCACCGAGCCTTTAGCCAAGTTAAAAATATAATTAACAGTATATTGAGGTGATATCATTTCCGATTACCAAATAACAAAAGAGCAGAGCAGGGTAGCCCTTGAAATTTATCTGGTAAAAAAGGCAAAAGAAAAAGCAAAGATACTTGAAATAGAAGAACAGCCCCCAGGTAACTTGGACGATTTTTACTATCCCGATGAACTTAAAGATTGCTTTTTTGTTCAGGATATAGAAGATTGCCCTTCTTATATCGGAGCCTCCCGTATAATTGCAATCTCTAAAAAGACTGGGGAAATAGTTTCTGATTGTATTGCTCCGGAAAAAAAATATTCGCTTTTTTTTTCTTAGCTACCCTCCTTTGAATGCAATTTTAGCACTTTATTCTTTTGCGATAAAAAGCACTTTGCTTTACCTTGGGTGCCATGATATGCAGTTAAACAATCATCAAATTATTTTGTTTCAGTTGTTGGGTAATAAATTTTCTTTAAGCTTTAGTAGTACCTATATTAAAAGAGGTTATTATGCTTTGCCCCAAATGCCAATCTGAAAATCCTGATAAAGCCAAATTCTGCAATGAGTGTGCTTATAAGCTTAATTCTATCGTTGAAATTGATAAAATGAAAGAAAATCAGGGTGAACGTAAACATGCCACCGTTCTTTTTTCAGATCTTTCAGGCTACACTGAAATGACAGAAAGAATGGACCCCGAAGATGTTAAAAATCTAATGGAAGACATCTTTGAAAAAGCGGGTAAAATAGTAGAAAAATATCAGGGAACAGTAGATAGTATTTTTGGTGATGAAATATTGGTATTATTTGGTGTTCCTAAAGCCCATGAAGATGATCCCATACGTGCTATTCATGCAGCGATTGAAATCCACAAGATGGTTGAAGAATTAAGTCCTAAATTTAAGAAACAAAATTTGGGTAAACTCAGTATGCACTCAGGCATAAACACTGGACTTGTTATTACTGGCGACAAATATATCGGCAAAGGCAGGCAAGGTCTTGCAGGAGATACCATTAACCTTGCCAGTCGTTTGACTGGACTTGCAAAATCAGGGGAGATTGTCATCGGCCCTGATACATATAAAATGGCAATGAGTCATTTTTCATTTGAACCAGGTGATTCTGTTCAGGTTAAAGGGAAAAAAGACCCTGTTAAGGTCTTTAAAATAAATGATTCAGAAAAACATCGTAAAAGAAAAAGACAGCTTAAAGGGGTTCGGGCAGAACTTGTCGGCAGAGATAACGACTCGATAAGATTCGGTGATGCAGTAAAATCCCTTAAAAAAGGCACTGGCTCGGTTTTATGTCTGTATGGTACTGCCGGCATTGGGAAAAGCAGACTCGTCGAAGAATTTAAGGCTGTAACAAGTGTCCATTGGCTTGAAGGTTATACATACCCATATACAAAAAACATTTCCTATTTTCCCATTATTACCTTGTTTGATCAGGCCCTTGCTATCAAAGACGATGATTCATCAGAAAATCGTAAATCTAAGATAGAAAAAGGTATTGGCAGTTTAATCCCAGACAGTAAAGATATAATACCTTATATAGGCAAGCTTTATTCTTTGGACTATCCTGAAATAGAAAGTGTAAGCCCTGAATTTTTCAAATCAAAACTGTTTAATGCGGTTTATCAGCTTCTGACAGCCCTGGCCAAGGACAGGCCCACTATAATCTGTTTTGAAGACCTGCACTGGGCCGACCCTTCATCTTTGGAACTTATTCATTTCATACATTCAAAATTTGAAGCCCCTGTAATTTTTCTTTATGTAACAAGACCAGTTATCAGAATTTTCTCAGAGCCACAGATTACGCAGATGAAAATGGAATACCGGGAAATCAATTTAAAAGATCTTTCTGCTTCAGATTCAAAGATAATGGTGCAATCTCTGTTGAAAACAAAAAAATTGCCCTCAGACCTTGAATTCTTTATTGGAAAAAAAATACAGGGAAATCCATTTTATCTTGAAGAAATAATAAACTCCCTTATTGAATCCAAGGTTTTGGTAAAAACTGATGAGGCATGGGAACTTAAACGCAAGATTATTGAATCCGATATATCCTCTTCCATTCACGGGGTGATTGCAGCAAGAGTTGACCGTCTTGAATCAGACTCAAAACGTATTCTTCAGGAAGCTTCAGTAATCGGCAGATCATTTTATTATGAAATTATCAATAAAATCAACGAGACAAAAAAAGATATCAATATTTGTCTTGAGACCCTTGAGGGATTTGATCTTATTAAGGCTAAGACAAATGAAAACCAGACAAAAACTGATCTTGAGTACATATTCAAACATGCCCTGACCCAGGAGGTGGTGTATAACGGTCTTTTAAAGGCACAGCGAAAAATAATCCATGAAAAAATCGGAACAGTGATTGAAACAATCTTTCATGATCGTCTGCCTGAATTTTATGAAACTCTTGCGCACCATTTTTTAAAGGGCAGTTCCACATTAAAAGCTGTGGATTATCTTATAAAATCAGGAGATAAAAGCCTTAAAAGATATTCCCTTGATGAATCCCATGATTACTTTCAAAAAGCCTTCGACCTTATTGATACCATTGCTGAAAAAACAGCTCAAACAGATGAGATAATGATTGATCTTTTGATTAGATGGGCATTGGTCTTTTACTATAACGGCACTTTTTATGACCTTGGAAAACTTTTGTCCTCCCAGGAACATCTGATTGACAATATGGAAGACAATGAAATTAAAGGAATGTTTATAGCCTGGCAGGGTTATTCGCTCAATTTTGCATGTAAATATGTAAAATCAGAAGCCTTGTTGAAAAAAGCCCTGGACTTAGGTTCCAGGATCGATAACAAAAAAGTGATCGGTTATGCCTGTACCTGGCTTACATGGGTTTGCGGTGACCTTGGTTTTTTTAAAAAAGGACTTGAATACGGACAGAAGGCAAATAAAATAGCAACAGAGTTTAAACAGGATCACTATATTTATTTTAAGTCTCTTGCCGGAATTGGCATAAACTATTACTGGATGGGATATGCATCTGAGTGTATCAAGATAGGAGAGGAAGTTATCCAGTATGGGAACAAGCACTTCCAGACACGGAGCAAAGCTATTGGATATATGCTCAAATGTGGTGGTTACTTGCATTATGGAAATTTTACCAAGGCTGTAGCAACAGGAGAACAAGCTGTAGCAATCAGTGCTGACCCCTATTTCAAGTATGCTTTTAAGATTATGCTTATTTATGCGTGTCTCCTAACCAATAATATACAAAGGGCTGATGAGTGTCTTCAAGAAATCATGCCATTTTCAAAAAAAAACAATGAAAAATATTCTGGAGATATTGCAATGTTGTTCAACAGTGTTGTCCATATTGAAAATGGAGAAATGTCTCAAGGATTGAACATTGCAAAAAAAATGGAACAAGCATTTATCAAACTGCAGAGAAAAAACATGGTTATTTTTACAAGGCTCACCCTTGGCAAAATCTACCTTGAAATTATCCAGAAAACCAAACCCATAAGTTTATTAACCATGATAAAAAATATCGGGTTTATCATTAAAAATGTTCCGTCCGCATACAAAAAGGCGATATACTGGTATTCAAAAACCATCGATATTGCAGAAGAGACGGGTGCGATCGGCATAAAAGCCCAGGCTCTTCTTGATCTTGGCATTATTTACAGGATTAAAAAAGAAAACAGCAAAGCAAAAGAACATCTTGAAAAAGCCATTGAGATATTTGAGGAAGTGGGCGCCTATGCCTTTTTAAAACAGGCGAAAGAAGAGCTTAATCAATTGAACAAATAGGAATATGTTTTTAAAGTTACCATATATCGTGTAATTGTTTGCCCTCAAAGCCAATACCCATATTAAACTATATGAACCAAAGCAATCTCTCCAAGCCATTCTTAAGCATTCAACTATTTATTATATAGATCACATTTTAACGGATAATGATACGTTGTTCTTTTCAGGAATATGAGCTGGCTGCTGGAAATTACAGGTTGATTGGTATAGGATAAAAAAATGACTGCATCAGATGATTTTGGCCATGACCCAAACGTTCAAGACGCCCGGAAATATTTTTCCCGGATGGAGGCAATGGATTCTGCACTGATAAAGCGTTCAGACATCTCTTTATTTGATTCAAGACTCCGAACAGCCAGGGATACCCGATTTAATCTTTATGAAAAATCCTGTTCCAGGGCTGCGAGGAAAGGAATACACCTTGACGAAAGGTTGATGTTTGAACTATTTGAGCTTTGTCAGTATATGGCATTTAAAATCTGTGGGTTGAAGGTTTCGTCTATAGAGCCGTCTGGAAACCAGGAACTCTTAACCCTTGTTCAGGAGGCTCACAAATGATTCGGTTAAGATTATTTGGGCGGTGCCGCATTTATCATGATCCAGTCAGTCCGGTTTTAAAGGCAGCGGCACAGATTGGCTGGACCTCATGGTTCAGGGATATTGATCTTGTTACTCCCCGGAAATTAAGGGGGAAAGAACTATTGATGCGCACCCGTGGCTGGTGGACGGTTGAGCCAACACTTGTGGCAGATGTTGTGGAAAAATATGGAAAACTCATGGTCGGGGAAAACGGGGAACTCATGGTCGAATTAAAAAACGGTGACAAAGCAGCAGAACTCTCTATATGCTTGACTGAAAATTTTAATGATCAGATTCTCATCGCCCCCTGATTTGTATTTCGTTCGGCCACTATTTATTTTCCCATGACGAAGCAACCACTAAAATAACTAAAGGTTCAGTGCCATTATTCACAAGACTGTGGGCAGACCCCACAGGTATCCAGGTGGCATCTCCGGGATTGACCTGCTGTTCTTCATCATCCACTTGCATGACTCCGGTTCCGCTTGCAACAAAATAGATCTCTTCCATGGGATCAACATGGGACTCAATTATTTTACCAGGTTCGAGTCTGGCAATCGCGAGAAATCCAAGTTCTTCCAAGGTCCTGCGATCAAGAATCATCTGGGCAATTGCACCCCCATGGGCACGATACGTGGTTTCAAGTACTTCTTTATCA